>VTLG01007501.1_pt1 | contig 58700 bp, 59 predicted proteins | sample 4694571 | NCBI WGS metagenome assembly VTLG01 (sample SAMN12604809, study PRJNA352737) | marine metagenome | biome: ENVO:00000447; feature: ENVO:00000209|ENVO:00000569|ENVO:01000036; material: ENVO:00002151; isolation source: viral sequences binned using virsorter ...
AGAATACTTCTTTTTAAATGTCTCAAAGCGAGAGGGCTTCATTATAGGTCTGGCATCATCCGCTACCAAAGAATCCTTAACTATTGAATGTATTGTTTCTAAGACGTCATAATTAAACTTTTCTCCAAGTTGTATCACATTGCGCTTTTCTCTTTCCGTCAAAATATTAAAAGCTTGGGCTTCTAAAACTAGACGACAGCGATTTGGTATCTCTGATTGCGACGTGCAGAATGAATCCATCATACCCCCTTGCACCAGACCAGATAAAACACCTATATTAAGACCACACTGCTTGGCTGTTACAAATATATCATACTTGTTTTGACTGCTTTTTTGAGCTTTTCTAAAATCTACTAGACTCTCAAGGGTTTTTTCTGAAACGCCTTTAATGCTATTGACTCCGAATCTTATGTTTTGGCCTTCAATACCAAAGTTAATATCAGACTTAGACAAATCTGGCGGAAGTAGCTTCATATTAAATAGGCAAAGCTCTTGATTAATAAGAGCTATTTCTGCATGAGAATCTGGCTCATGCTTTGTCATTTTAAGCAAAGATAAAAAGAATTCTTGCGGATGCTTAAACTTTAAGTAAGTCGTAATTGCTGCTAGAATCGCATAACTAATTGAGTGCGACTTATTGAAAGAGTAATTTGCTGAGTCTTCTGCGACCTTCCAGAGAACTTCTCCAACTTCTTTATTTAAATTTCTTTCTTCGATCTTTTGTTCAATCTTGGCTTTCCAAGCTGGCATTTGATCTACTTTTTTCTTGCCAACTATACGACGCAATTGTTCCGCTTCATCGAGAGTAAACCCGACTTTTACGGCCATTTTCATCAACTGTTCTTGGTATAATGGAATACCGCCAGTATAAGATAAGATGTCGTCAAAGTATGGATTAACAGACTGAAAGCTGCCCGTTGATCTATACTCAGCATAAGTATCCAAGTAGTCAAGTGCGCCAGGACGAGCAATGGCAACAACAGCAGAAAGCTCTTCCAGGCTTCGTGGAGAGACTTTTTTGCACACTTTAAAGTTTGTGTCCGCTTCAATCTGGAACAGACCTTTTGGTGCCTCAATGAATTTGAAGTTTTCATATATTTCTGGGAGTCTAACATCTATATCTTCGATATTTATACCCAACTGCTTGCAAGTGTCACTTACTACAGAAAGGGTTCTAAGTCCAAGTATATCAAACTTGACAGTCAAAGACGCAACGTCATTCATGTCATAGGCGGATATTAAATCGCCGTCGTTTGTTTTCTGCATCGGCATAATTTCTTCAATATTGTAGAAACTAATGGCGATACCAGATGGGTGAACTCCTGTATTTTTGTTTAATCCTTCTAATTTTTTTGCAATTTTATATATTTTTGTATTTTTATCCGCAAATTCCTTAAATTTGTCGCTCTCTTCTAGTGCTTGATCTAGTTTAGCTACCTTGCCAAACTGCTTGGGGATGAGTGAACTTATCTGATTTACTTCATCTTCAGACATCTCTCCAACTATTTTACCGCACTCCTTTACACACAATTTGCTGCTCAAAGTATTGAGGGTTAGAATTTTACAAGTTCTGCCTTTGTGTTGTTCTTCAATATATTTTATAACTTCTTGACGACGATCATAAGAAATATCGTTATCTACATCAGCGAGTAAAGACCCATCAAGGTAGGTAATGCCATCTACAACAGTTTTTTTTGCTCGGCTTTTGGAGACAAAACGCTCGAAGAAAAGGTCATATTTGATTGGGTCTACGTTTGTGACGCGCAGTAAATAAAGAACCAAAGATCCAGCTGCAGATCCACGACCTGGGCCAGTTGGTATCTCATTTTCGTGGCAAAAGTTTAGAACATCCCAATTTAACAGTATATAATCAATAAATCCTAGTTCTTTTAGAATAGAAAGCTCCATTTTAACGCGATCATAGTATTCTTGTTTATTGTCTAGCTTATCAATACCTCTCTGCTTCACTCCACGAAGGCACAATGCCCTTAAAAGGTCGTAATTAGAAGATTGAGGGTCTAGGTCAAGCTGGTAGTATACCCGCCTTTTTACGTCAATTTCTGGCAAACGAACGCCTGGAGGCATTGGTTGTTTGAGAGGAGTTAAATTTCTAATTCCCATAATTGTTTTTGAAATATTTCAAAGTTTTTTTCTATATCGTACAAAGCATCATGTAGCTTTTTTTCATTAAAGTCAATATCATAATGTTGTAATAAAAATTTCTGATTTGTTTTTAAGCCTTTTTCTCTGTAATTAAGGTATCTTAACTGCCAAGCTAAGAAATCTTCTTTGTCTGGATTTTTGCTATCTTTAGCAATGGCTGTAGCAATCGCCTTAGTATCGAAGCACCGCTTAGCAAAAGAGTAATCTATTTTTACATTTAAATTACGAGCAATTACCCCAAGCATATATAAATCATATCCAAGAATGTTCTGACCAACAACGATTACATCATCTCGGCTTATTAAATCCATAAACTCTTTAAATACTAAGGCAGGATCTTCGGCCTTGGATAAGTAATCTTTTTTATTAAAGCCAGTAATCTTTGCAGCATCTTCTGATACGTTGAGCTCGTCCCATTTTAAAAATCTATTTTGTTTTTTTGTTATCTTTTTACCAGTAGCTTCGATCCAAGCGAGTTGCCAAGGCTTTGATGAAACAAGGTTGAGGCCTTCGGTTTCTGTATCGAAGATAACATATTTTTGATCAAATTTAAATCTTAATAAATCCTCCATTATTTTTCCTCCTTCCACGCTTCTATGCAAAAACGATCACTACCGAAGTGATCAAGTCTTGGATTAGATAAACTAGATTGTCGTCCAGGCTTACGATTGCAAATGCACTTGTATGTTTGAAAGGCGCTGACATCTTCAACTTTTTCGTAGTAGATTGATTTAGCTAACTCAATATGCTCTTCAACTTTGCCAAAAGTATTAGTAACATAATTTATAATTTTTTCTTCAAGAATCATATCAAATGGTAAACTATTTCTTTCTATAAGAAAAGGAACATTAGAGGGCAGATTAATTATGCAGTTTGAAAATGAAGTTAAATTTTTGTGCAAAAAAGAATCATAAAAAGGCACGACATACTGTATGTTTTTAGTAAGCTCCCATGGATTGATGATCTTCTTATCGAAACTTTTTGTATATAAAGAATATAACTCTTTTGCCCCCTCATCTCCGTTAGGAAACGCAATCATTTTGCTTTCGGATTCTTCACTAAGATCTTCATTATATATTGAAAATCGAAAACCAAATTTTAGTCTTTGACCAAAGGTGCGAAATGCATCTGGAAAGCCAGCCATGGTGTCTTCTACTAAAAAGACTTCTTTTATGTTTTCCTCTGTGCAGATCCTATCTATATCATCAATACGAAGAATGCTGCGACCTATCGAAAAATGAGTTTTAAATAGTGGCGTCATATAAACCACTATACATTCTGTTTGGGATTTGTCAAGCGCTATATAATCAAATCTTTAATTAAAATATTATAGCAGTCTGATTTAAATTTCCACTTTCCGTTGCCCCTGGGATCTATCTGGCCCTTTTTGCCAAATGTGGCTTTATCATAAAAATCTTTCTTTTTTATAAAACCATAAACATAGGCTAAAGTGTTTGATTCATTTACTCCTACAAAACAATAAACATCGCACTTTTGTTTGGTGTTGTAGTCTGAAACGTTTAAGTTCCAATTTTCACTGGGTTGAAATTGATCTGAGAATTTTTTAGTTTTTATATCGACTTTATAGTTTTTAATAATAGTGTCGTAATCATAAGTATTTTTTCCTTTGCCTCTGTAAGCATCTTTTACAACAATCTCTCCTATAGCTCCAGCAAGATTACCTTCACCTTTAGTGATGCTGTTATTCAACTCTTTAAAATCAAATAGCTCTTTTGCTCGTTGTATTTGAAATTTTGTTATTATAAATTTTTTCATTTTAAATGTTTTGGGCAACCTTCGTAATATTTAATTTCATGGCTACCGCCTTCTGGAACCATATCTTTTTTAAACTCATCTTGAAAACAAGAAGAGTGGAACTTGTCGTCTTTGTCAGAAATATTAACATACCAAAAATCAAATTTATAAGGACAGTGCCACATAAGGCTACCGTCTTTTTTTAGTTGACCTTTTTCTTTTGCAAAACCACATTGTAATTTACCACCAAAAGAACCATCAGTTGGAAACCCTTTATCGTAAGCAAAATTAGACACTGCATCCGATTCATCAAAACCTTCCAAATATTCTTGTATAGATTGAAGCTGCATTTCAAAACCTTCTAGATCATCTTCATCTATTGGATTCATTTTTAGTAAACCCTCTTTTTTTAAATTAAATTTTAAAAATAAAAATTCAGAACTTCTTTTTACATATTCTGGAAACAAATGCTTAACCGCTAAACAATATATGTAATCTTGTAAATTATCTTCTTTTTCTTTCCCTTCAAATATTTTTTTAGATGTTTTAAAATCTCTTACTAAAGCTACTTTTTTTTCTTTGTATAAAAAAAGTTGATCTATGTATCCTCTTATATGATACCCATTTTTTTCTATATCAAATTCTAATTCAGCATAACTTTCAGTTGGTATTCCTAAATCTTCACCATGAAAGTTACAATCTAAACCATTTAGTATCATTTCTTTCATAAGTGTAATGTTAGCTTCATCATCTATACCTTCTTGAGAAGCTTCGCTTAAAATCATTTCTTTCACAGTTTTATCTGTAAAAGGGTCTTGATCTTTAACTATTTTATTAAAAGATGTCTTTGTTTTTTGCTTTGCTAAATGTTCAAACACATTGTGACAGATGCTTCCACGTCTAGCACCATCATTATTAGTGTCTGGAATTTTTTGCTTATATTTAGACCAATAAATCCAACTACAAGACTGGGCCGTTTTTATTCGGCTTGCTGATAATTTAACTTCCATTTAAAATTTTAATTAATTTTTTGCAATGACCGTTTTTTTTCAATTGCTCGTGTTTATTGATTTGTTTAATAATATACTTTTGGAAGGTATTTTGAGCCAAGCTCCACTTATCTTTTCGTTGATACCATTGTTTAAAATTATTTAACATACCAGTATCAGATTCTAACATCTCCCCAAAGTCATTACACAAGGGAGGGTTAATTTTAATTAGAGATAAATCAAATACGGTAGATAACTTAGAAGCAATCTTGATAGAAGCTAAAGCGCCAGAATTAACTTCTTTACTGTTATCATTATTTGTAGCAATAATAATTCTTTTTAAATTAAATGTATTAAGATAAGAAATCATCTTAGAAGAAATATCTAACCCAGCTAACATTAACACATTACTGTATCCAGCTTCGTAAAGAGCCATACAGTCGCCAATACTTTCTACTAGTATCACTTCTTCTTTTTCTTCTATACTTTTGTGTGAAAGGTGATGAGGATAAATCCAATTTGTTTTACGTCCCATGTGTTTCCATTTGGGAATATTATCGCCATCTTTAATACTGCGACCAGAGAAACCGTGTATTTGATTATCTAAATCATAAATAGGGAAAACAATCCTGCGATACATTTTGCCACCACCAGCGTAACCACACTTAAACTTATCTTGCGTTGCAGAAGAAATACCTCTTTTTTCATAAAAGGTTTTCATTGGTAATAGTTTATCTAAGTACGAAGCTGGGTATATTTTTTCCATTTCTATTTTTGCTTCTTCGACTTTGGGCTTATACTCTTGAACTTTACCGTCTATTAAATATTCTTTAAGTACTTTGGGGTCATTTGTATTTAAAGTTTCTTGAACTAAAGTTGAAAAGGGTTTGGCTTGATTGTCCCCGCCAAAATCTTTCCATACACCGCTGTCTTTATATATAATAAGAGAAGTATTGGTTTTTCCATTACGATAGACGGCTCTACTCCTCCAGTGGTTACCGCAATCTTGTAAAGGATAGCCAAGCTTCTCTAAGGATTGTTTATATTGATTCACAGATCGTCAAAAGAAGGAATTTCGTTAGGCTGACTAGTTACTAAGTCGCCCCCAGTATTTCTGAAGTTTACGATGTCTCGCAAGTCTCCACACTCTGTGATGTTGAAGTTTCTAAAGGATAGATTAATAAAATTTTTACGAAGGTTGTCGTCAACTTGAACTGGCTCACAAGCACCAGCAATATCCTTGCCTAAATGTCTGGCTTTAACATTAATTAGTTTATGTGTTCCAAATTGATTACCCTCCTCTGCAATTTCGTCATTTGTTTTTTGACGTAAAATAAACATGTGAGAACAAAACTGAGTGATGCGATCAGAAAGAGAAACAATAGATTCGTCATCAATAATATTTGCACTCTGACGATTGGTTGTAATCCCGCTACGATTTGACTGCACTGATGTGATCATCGGAATCACTGGATTACCCTCTTCTAGTATTTCTTTTTGAATACACTTCTTAAACTTATCAACCATTTCTCCAACAGTTTGCCATTCGCTTTTGTTAGCAGCACTTTCGGAAGATGTTTTAATATAGTCAAATGAAAATACCATTTTATTTCCGCGACCGACTCTTGAATAATAAAATCGTTTTAATGTATTAATCATAGAATCAACATCCATGCCACCAACATTGTAATAGTAAAACTGGAGCTTTTTAACTTTATCCCATACAGATCGTACTTTAGATACAATTTCTGGGCCCGCTTGTCTCCACTTACCGCTTTCTAGTAAGTGCGAGGGAACTCCAGAAAGCGCCGCGCACTGACGAATAATTAATTCTTCTTTACTCATCTCTCCGTTATCAAAGTGTAGGACTGGAACGTCATACTTAGCTGAAACTTGAGTGGCATAATGCATACAATATTGAGTTTTACCGACACCAGAACGAGCAACTATAACTGTGATATTTCCTGGGCGCAAAAGCGAGCCATAGATTTCATTGATTTTTTCATGAGGCCCCATCATGCCAAATTCGTCAATTGGATTGTTGCCGCGATCCTCGATAAAATTTTCCATTTGTTCGTAAATATTTTCTGGAACATCCGAGCCAACTTCAAACATATTAATTTTTTCATTATAGATTTGATCTGCATTTTCTATAATTTTAAGATAAGACGTTTCTGGAGAAATGCTCTTCATTGAGTCTCCAATTTTTTTCGCAGTTTTGCTAATCTCCCTGCGGACACTGTATTTCTTCAGTTCTTTGATTGAAGATTCAACCTTTTCTTTTGAATGAATCTTTCTCATAGAAAGAGATCGGACATAATCTATTAAGGAAATATCTTCTTCAAACTTAATGCCCAAATCCTTTATTCTTTGAACTAATACTATTTCATCTATAGACTCATCTTGCTCGCAAGCTTTTTTAATTACAGCAAAAAGAGTCCTATGTAAAAGAGATCCGTCATGAAAGTCTGACTCACTAATGAGATGCATAAAGTTGACCAAGACCTTTGGCTTTTGAATAAAAGCGGCCAACACTTGTTTTTCGATTTCTAGACTATATATCATATATAACGCATAATACATACATTATATATTTTGTCAAGCGTTAATCTGGCTCCACTTCAAAATCAACGTCTGTATTTTCTGAAATGTAGCTTTCTATTGACTTTATTAGACCAGATTCTGTTATCTGAGACTCACAGCTGGTATAAACTATTGGAGTCCCCTTTTCGTCGCAGTAAGCTATTATAAAACCTTTATATGCATCTTTTGATCCAGTTAACTCAAAAAGCTCATTTAATATTTTTTCTGGCAGCTTAAACTGCCTAAATTTAGGTTCGGTCATACTATATTTTACACTCAGCCCAAAAGGTTTGCAAAATATTCTTCAGATAGTTTATCTTCTGGATATATCAGCAGTAATTCGATATTATTCATTTCGCAAAATTCTAGTTTTTTATTATCTCTGCGTATCTGACGAACGAAATTAGCCTTGGTCTTATGAAAATGTTCAACAAATTTTAAATGTTGAGCCCCTTGAACCTCAATGGCTATTTTTCTGTTATGGTTGTAAAAATCTAAGGATAATTGGGTTCCTACGACCTTAAATTCCTCATATACGGCATCATATTTCCAATATTTATATAAGTGTTTTCTTACTTCTGCTTGAAATTTGCTACGACATTTTCCATTCCACTTGATTTTATACTTGTGTGGATTTCTGAGGGGCTTTTCTTTGCCATATAGCGTTAAGAACTTCAAACTAGTTCACCAATATTAGATTTAAAATAATTTATTAAAAATTCTGAAAGGGCTTCATTTTCTTCAACCATTTTAAATAAGTTAGCTTCTCCTTGAACTTTTTCTGGCAAATCTTGAACAACATCCTGCACCAGTTCTTTGAACTCTTCTCCAATTGTAATCCAAGCGCCCTTCTTGGTGATAAACTCCCACATATATAATAAGTCGACGAGTTCCTTCTCTACCCAAACAGACTTGCCTCCAGTTCTACCGTATCTAATAGGGTACATAATTGTGTTGTTTGTCTTTTCATTTGGAGACTTTTTAATCGTAACTTTAGCCCAATGACCAATAATAGGGTTAGTTTTGGGATCTGGTTGCTTCTTCGCTGGGTCTTGTAATATCATATCAGATTTAAATCTTGGCTCGAACTCCATAATGTAATTAGCAAAATGAAGTAAGGCGTTTCCGCCTGTTGCTGACGTCTGACGTATCGGAGCTTTGGAGTATGGGTCTAGTTTGATGTCTGCCCTCACTTGACTGATAAAAATGGCCATATGACCCCTTTTTGCAAGCGAAATGGACATTCTTTTCATAAAGTTGGCTGCGATTACCGCTCCGCCAGCAACTTTATTAGAGTCATAAAAAGATTTATCAATATCTTGTTGTGATATTAGTCCATCTACAGAATCTAGTATGAAACAATACTTGTACTTGTCTTCATTTTGCTCGACGAGAGTCTTGATTGCATCAACAACTACCTCATAAATGTTGCTTTCAAACACAAAACAAGTGCCAGCAACCCACTCTTTTGCATCATATACAAACTTGACGCCAGAACGAGCCACCATTTCGTTAGATAAGCGACCTTCAGCCTTAATATAGAAGCCTTTTGCGTCTTTTTGAGTGTTTAGCATGTTTTTCATTACTTCTAATGCCGCAGAGGTCTTTCCGCCTTCATTCATGCCAACAAACCTGTGTAATCCTGGGCCAAAGCCTCCGTTTAGGTTCAAATCAAGTTGAAGTGAACCGCTTGATGCTTTATAATCAATTGACTCTTCAAAGTTATAATGATGTCCTTTTTTGTCTTTTAGGAATTTTTCTAGTATTTCTGAATCTTTATCACTCATTTAAATAAATCTTTTGTATTTTTTGGTTTATTATCACTGGGAATGTAATCTTTTCCAGTTTTTTCTCCTAAAACAATAGTCTCATATTTAGATAAGTCAACTTTAAAGTTGAAATTGCGCCATTTTCTATCCATTGTCGATTTTAGCTCCTTAGACACTAAGTAAGCCAAGCTGTCATATTTCTTTGGGAAAGTAACAATTTCTAAGAAATCTAGAGAATATCTAACTTCTAGATCTTTAAATAACTTCATTTCTCTAGCCCAGAAAAATCTTTTTTGAGCCTTAGGAACTTCAATAAGTCTTTGAATTGCTAGTTGTCGTCTTTTATGTGGCGTTAATTTCTTTAATGTCATTATTGACCATCCTACGCACTAATGTAGAAAAGTCAACACTTTTTTCCCAATGTAAGTCTTTTCGCGCCTCAGAAGGATCGCCAAGTAAAAGCTCTACCTCAGCTGGTCTGTAAAATTCTTTATTAATTTTTAATAGAATAGATCCAGTTTTAGTATGAATTAATTTTGTGTTAATAGGATTTTCTTCCTCATGCCAATGAGTTTCAATCTCCGCAGCTTCAAAAGCTTTTTCTACAAACTCTCTTACTGTATGAGTTTCTCCAGAGGCTAACAAATAATCCTTTGGTTTGTCTTCATTAAGCATTAACCAAACGGCTCTCACAAAATCATATGCGTGGCTCCAGTCTCTCTTAGCCTCAATGTTTCCTAAATCAAATGGTTCTGGTTTTTTACCCTCATCTAACTCCTTTTTAATTCTAGCTACATTCATAGAAATTTTTCTAGTAACAAACTCTTCGCCCCGACGTTCTGATTCATGATTGAAGAGATATCCTTGAATAGCAAACAACTTATAAGAGTCTCTCCAAACTTTAACAATTTGTCTAGCGGCAACCTTCGATGCGCCATAAGGACTTCTAGGTCTAGGTGGATGATTTAGATCCTGTGGACTATATATAACATCTCCAAACTCTTCAGAAGACCCAGCATTATAATATTTACAGTTGGGACAGATCTTGCGAATAGCTTCTAGTTGTCGCATAACACCCAAAGCGTTAACATCAAAATGATTAGCTGGCATGTGCCAGCTGTTGCCAACAAAAGAGTTTGCAGCAAAATTTATAAAGTAGTCTGGTTTAATTTTTTGAATTGTGGTAAACATGCTATGCTCATCTGTAAGATCCATTTCAATTAGTTTAAACCTTGGATCTAATTTAGCTTTTTCCACATTTTTGTGATTAGGAACGCTCAGCCTTCTGATCGCTCCGTAAACTTCTAGATTTGTAAACTTTAATAAAAAGTCGGCCATGTAGGATCCGACTTGTCCAGTAACGCCAGTAATAATAACTTTTTTCATTTCTTATTTTTTGTATCTAAACCACAATATGACCATGATTATAGCTGATAATAAACTTAAACAGTAATTTATCAACCACCAAAAATCAAAACCAACTCTTAATATGGTATAAGATATAGCGGATACATATCCGATAATAGAAAGAATAAAAAGAGAAATGCTAACATCTTCTACTTTTTTTGTTTTTGCGCTTTTAATTATTTGCGGCCAAATGCAAGTACTAAAGCACACAGTGTATACTAGGCCTAGAAACTGTTCCATAGAAATCTATCTTAATTTATTTCTATTATTTTTCCAATCAGTTCTATGGATTTTAATCCAAGAAAGTAAAGCGCGTTCAAAACCTATGTCTTCGCCCTTTTTTTCAGACTCTATCCATTTATGACGCAAGATCTCTTCTCGCTCCGCTAGAAATTCTTGATATAGTGTAGAACCAGTAGCGAAGTGGCCAGTCATTTTATTCTTCTTCTTGAATAGTTGGAGCTTCGGCTAATGAAGGATCTGCTAAAAGAAGAGAAGCGTCAGACTCAAGTTCTGCTTGAACTTTTTGACCAGCCTCCCATTGTCTACAAGACCAATATCTTGCTTTGTATTTGGGGCCAGGATTTGTGTCGCATTGGTGACGAGCCCTAAATGATTTACGACGTTCTGGATCGTCTCTTTTAATTTCCATATTAGGATCGCCAAAAGTTACCTTAACGACATTACCTTTATCGTTTTTTACGTAGACTCCAAATTTTTTTTTAGAACCAGATGGAAGTCTGAAAGGTTTATTTAAAGTTTTTTTTTCCTTGGCTTCTGCTATAAAATATTCTGACGCATCTCCCTCTAACATTTCTGTTGGAGTTGCGCCTACGCCTAGCAAGTCAATTCTAGCTAAAGCAAATTCAATTTTTGAAATGTCTCTAGCTTCTGAAAAATCTCCTGGGCTCCACTCGTTAAATGTATCCGCCAAATTTAAAATTTCTTCATCTGATGCTTTTGCAACGTCTTGATCAGCTTTACGATAAGAATCTTTAACTTTACCGCCACGCATCATCTTTAAAAACATATTAACTCTAGCCATTGCCCAGCTTCCTCTGCTTTGGCCTGGTCTATGTGAAGTGGAAAAGGCTCCCGCACCCCTACGATATACTTTTTTCAACATACCCAAAGTTACCTTACGAGAATGTTTTTCGTTGTGCTTCTTGACTTTGTTTTTGAGAGCTGTTGTAACTTTTTCACTAAAGGTGATTGCACCAGCGGCGGAACCTGGTTCATTGACAGAAGAACCCTTTTTTCTTTCGTCGGGTTCTGCAGGTGTTTGGGCGGCGCTTTTAGGGCCAGGTCTTCCTGCTATAATTTTTGCTGAGAAATCAAGTTCCATATTATATATTACACTTTTTTAAAAAAAATTACCCCCACATATTATAAGCTATAATACCAGCTACGGCTGTTAACATACCACTTACAAAAACCCAAGCAACTTTATTAAAAGTATTGATAAAAGCTTTTGTTTCTGCCGTTGTTTTTTCCATTTCAATTATTTTGTCATTCATTCCCTCTACCTTTTTAAACAAGACGTCTGTAAGAGTGCCTAATTGAATAATCTTTTCCTCAGCTCTAGCTATAGAGACTATGGCATCTGATAATTTATCAACCTTTTCTTCTATTCGGGTTAGTCTATCTTCGTTTAATGGGGACATTGGGGGGATTTACACTTTTTTATTCTGGTTTTTCATGGGTATAACCCATCTTTTTCATTCTTATATGATCCTCATAAACTTTTGCTTTATACCCCTTACCTGTTTTTGGATCATACATCATATGTGGTTTAAAATCTTTTTCCATTGATTCAGACTTTTTGTCTGCATCTTTGACCATATGTTTTTCAACAAGGTGTTTTAAGTCTAAAGTAAAATTAGTGTCCCCTGGTAATTTAATGTCTTCAGCCTTTGCCATTTTCATTAGAGTGGCGTAATAAATACTTTTTCCTTTTTTATCACCATACTTTTTTAAAAAATCTTTCATAGAGACCTCTTTTTCAAGTCTCATAAATTTTTCTTTTTGAGCTGGTGTTAAGGCTTTGCCCTTGGCTCTTTCTATTTGCTCTTTTGTTGGAGCACCCTTTTCTCCAGGCTTCCGCATTCTTTCTTTAGAGCCTCTTTTAATACGCTCTTTCTTTTTGCGGATATTTTCCCAAAGACTTGCGTTACTTCTAATTTGATTTGAAAAATCTAGTTCCATGTAAATTCTTTACACTTAACCAGAGCAAGATTGACATTCTAATAAATTTCTGCTTAATTCTTGTGCTGGATTAGTGCCTCTTTGATAATATAGGCTTTTGACCCCCTGTTCCCAGGCAAAAATCATAAGTTGGCTAACATCTTTGGGAGAGGATTTGGGATGTACCATAATGTTTAAGCTTTGAGACTGGTCAATAAATTTTTGACGCTGAGCAGCTTGTATAAGAACTTCTTTTTGACTTATTTCACCAAATGTCTTAAAAACATCCTTTTCTTCGTCTGAAAAAAACTTTAAATGTTGAACCGAGCCACCTTTAACTAGTATATCTTTCCATACCTCTGGTGTATTTTTTTCTTTTTCTTCTAGCAAAGCCTCTAGATATGGATTTTTGTATGTAAATTTACCCTTAGCCAAATCCTTTACAAAATAATTGCTATTCAATGGCTCAATACTTGGAGAAACTTGCCCCAAAATAAAAGAGCTAGAAGTTGTAGGAGCAATAGCCATTGTGGTAACATTTCTCTTACCATACCCCTTTAACAAGGGAGGCTCTCCGTAAACCTCTGCCAGCTGTCCCGTAGCATATTGAGATTTTTCTTGTATTACTTTGTGAATCTCTGCATTTAAAAATTTAGCCTTCATCGACTCGAATGAAATCATCCTTGACTGCAAGAAAGAATGCCAACCTAACACACCTATACCTAAGGCTCTTTGATTCTTAGCAAAATTCATTGGGGCTTCCATAAAGGGTTTGCCTTTACATTTATCAATAAACTCAGTCATTACTGCATCTAAGAAGTAAGTAAGAGTTTCGACTGCATCCGTATCTTTCCATTCTTCATAATGAAGTAAATTCATAGAGGAAAGATTACATACAAAAGATTCATCTTTGTTGGAATGTAGTGCTATTTCTGAACATAAATTACTTGCATGAATGTCCATTCCTTTATCTCTGTAAACTTGAGGAGAATTTCTGTTCACCGCGTTTTTAAACATAACATAAGGATATCCGCTTTCAAATCTTTTTTTAATGATAGCTCCCCATACTTTGCGCTTGTCTTTGTCCCCAGCAAGCATTTCTTTCATCCAGGTGTCTGTAATTGTGACACCTATTGATAGATTTTGTATAGGATGACCATCTCCTCTGATTTGTAGGAATTCCAAAATGTCTGGGTGCTCTACTGGCAAGTAAGCGGCAAAGCTACCCCTGCGAACATTGGATTGTGAAACTACGTTTGCTATCGTTTCGAAAATTTCTAAAAAATGAACTGGCCCATTTGATTTACCCCCGCTACTTATTTCGGCACCTCTTTCTCTCAGTTCTCCAAAATATCCAGAGGTTCCTCCTCCGCCCTTTGTCATCATACCGACCTCTGAGCTTTTCTTGAGAATAGCCTCCATTGTATCTTCTATATAAGAACCAAAGCAGGAAATTGGTAAACCCCTTTCTTTTCCAAAGTTGGCCCAAATTGGCGAGGATAGCGAATACCACCCTTTAGCCATGTAACTTTGAAATTTTTCAGAGAATCCAGGTATAGCTAGAACCTTTTGGGCAGAATCCGCAATGATTGAAATTCGTTCCTCTGGAGTTTCGCCTTCTTCAAGATATCCCCTTTTAAGAAAGGTTCTTGAATCCCTATTCAGCCAGTAAAAATCTTTGTTCATTTTATTGATTTAATGTTTGTAGTAATTCTTGGACAGTGCCAATTTTAGAATTCAGTTTATCTATATTAGATACCTTTTTTTCTACCTCTTTGCCTATGTCAGAGTGCTCACCAACACCAACTGGGTTACTAAGATAAATCATTAAATCTTGTGTTTCTATGGCTTTTTGGCCAATTAGTTTTTGTAATATTGCTTCTAAATAATCCATAATTAAAATAAGTCGTCTTCGTCAAATGATTTGTCCTTTTTTGAGTATTCAACAGGACGCTTGAAAAAGAAGTCGGTGGCGGAATTGCCTAATACATCTTCATCAAACCATATAGTAAGGTTTATTTTATCTTTGTCAACATTAAAAACAGGTTCGAAGCCAATTTGTTCTAAAGATTCATTAAGCCTGTTTTTTATAAATTCTTTTAAAATATCTGCATTGAGGCCTTCTCTGTTATAATCGCCTATAATCCAATCAATAATATTAGACTCTGCTTCAAAAGCGCATTGAGCCTCTTCTTTTAGTCTATCTGGCAGGTCAGCATTAAATAGTTTAGGGTATTCCTTTCTTAGGGTATTCAAAATTTTTGTGCCAACTAGTCCGTGGATGTTTTCTTCACGGCTTGTGTAAGCTACTTGCTGAGCAGTGTCCTTAAGCACATTGTCAAACCTATTAAACCAATTAATGATATAAAACTGACTAAACAAAGAAACATTCTCAACAAACAAAGTAAACAGAATCATTGAATAAATATACTGCTTCTTGTCGTCTTTATAGCATTTTTCTAAATATTTTTTTAGATAGTCTACACGCCCTTTAATTATGGGCAGTTTCAAGTTTTCTTCAAATACATCTTCTAGCTCAAGCACGCTCAAAAGCCTTTCATAAGCATTATTATGAATCACTTCAATATTGGCCATTACATACCCTAAATCTGTAATGCCTGGATGTGGCAAGTGATTGCCCAAATTAGCCCAAAATTTCTTAACTGAAACTTCAACTTGCCCAATTGCAGATAGAGTTCTTTTGATTATCTCTCTCTCTTGGCCGCTGAGATTTACTTTAAAATCTTGAACATCTGATTGAAAATTAAATTCTTTGTCTGTCCAAAAGCCATTGTGCATGGCGTTTACGAATTCATCCGTCCATGGATATAAATTCGGTTTCCTTGATACTTGTTCCTCGAATAGCATATGTAGGTAAATTTACACCATCATATTTAAAAGTCAAGTATTTTTTGCAAAAACAAAAAAATATATTTTACTGCTTGATTTTTTGTGTATTCGTTGTATAATAATCGTATTACGAGTGAGCGAACGGAGTGAGCGAATGAGTAATACATATATATTAAGTATTTAAAATACTTATAAGATATTTAATAAATATATAAAAAAAATGAGAAAAAATGCTTTTTTCTTGACATTAATATTCTTTATGTCATATTTAGATTAATATGATTAAATTAGAAGATTCTGATGAGAGTTTTTATTTTTGCACTACCGCCAACTGGTCGACAATAGTTTTAGCTGTAAATGAAAATGAAGCTGCTAAAGAGGCTCTTGAATGTGCCCAGTTTGTATTAGAAGATAAATGCATGGTATCGGCATGTATGAGAGTAAAAAAAATTAAAGATAAATTTGAAGATTGTGATTTTATTTTTAGAATAGATCAAATATTTGCTGATATGGGTATGCACAAAAGATCTAAATCCATGTCAGAAATTATTAAAAATTTATAAAATGATAGGCATAGGGGGATTAGCAAGAGCTGGCAAAGATACGCTAGCAAAACATTTATCAGATATTATATCTGAGGACATGGGATTCAATGTAAAAATTCTTTCTTTTGCCGATCAAATTAAATGGCAAGTTAAAGATATATGTTGTGATAATTACGGGATCAGTCCGTATACACAAAATACCGAAGAAAAAAAAATTGTTAGAGATATTTTGGTTTGTCACGGGGAAACTATGAAAAAACTGCATGGCGAAACTATTTGGGCTGATTTAATTATTGAAAAAATTAAAAAAAGCAAAGAAAAGATCTTTGCAATTATACCAGATGTTAGATTCGATTATGAAGTTAAGTCTGTTAAAGATAACGAAGGGTCAGTTATTCATATACAAAAAATAGGAAATAAACCACCAAACGAAATAGAAGCAAAAAACGATCCGCTTGTACAAAAAGTAGCAGATATATGTCATTCTTGGCCAGTTTATGAACCAGATCAAATGGACGAATGCAAAGATCACGCACAGATATTGTATCAAATGTTAAAAGAAACTAATTTTGATAAATGGAAAAAGATATACAATTAATAGATAAAGTAAAATCCAAAAGGGACGAGGGCAGTTTAAAACAACTAATCGAAAGGCACTCTGGAATTTATGTAGATATGGTTAATAAATATATACCAGAATCATTAGAAGGAGTAAACAAACAAGACTTATTGCAAGAAAAAGATTTTTGTATTTACAATGCTGCAATAAAATTCGACGAATCAAAAAATACTAAATTTGGAACCTATGTGGGTAACTTAGCAAGATGGAAATGTTTAAATATTTATAATAAAAAAATAAAATTTCCACAAACCAATATTAGCGATATTTTTGATTCAAAAGCATCACAAAAATCAGAAATAGATAACATAGAGTACGAGGAAGAAATACAAAAAGCTTTAAATGCCGTGGCCGAAATAGAAGATACTAGGGTCAAAAAAATATTTACAATGAGATACTGCAATGGTAAAAAATTGACTCCTTGGAAAAAAATTGCGAAAAAGCTTGACTTATCAATTCAAGGATGTATAAATATTCACAACAAACATTTAACAGAAATAAAAAAAATATGTATAGTAAAACAGTAATAGTAGGTAATCTCGCAAGAGATCCAGAATCACGCAAGGCAGGTGAAACAAATGTCACCCGCTTGGTTGTAGCAGTAAATGATGCTCGTCAAAAAGATAAGGTTTCTTATATTGATGTTGATGCATGGAGCAAGCTTGGAGATATTTGTCAACAATATTTGACAAAGGGTCGACAAGTTTTAGCTGAAGGTCGCCTTGTCCAAGACACTTGGGAAAAGGATGGCAAAAAGCAGTCAAAACTTTATGTTAAGGCTGACAATGTTCAATTTATGGGCGGTAAGTCAGAAAAGACAGAAACTCAATCTAAGGCAGACGAAGAAATTCCTTTTTAATGGATTTAATTGTAGACGCGCCTATTAATCAAGTTTCCTTTGGAAATGTATCATATAACATCCTCCGTCAACTTTGGCGGAAGGGTGTTAATGTGATGCTTTATCCCTATGGAGGGCAAGTCAATTTAGATTCTTTTGATAAAATAGACAATGATTTTTATAAGTGGCTTGTAGAAAGTACAGAAAAATCAAATCTCTTGATTAAGAAAGATGTTCCTTCTTTCAAATTATGGCACTTGAATGGATCCCACCAAAGGTCATCTAGTAAGCAAGCTCTTTACACGTTCTACGAATTAAGTAAACCAACAGAAGTTGAAATTAATTTAGCTAAACTGCAAGATAAGATTTATTTTTCTAGTAATTATTCTGCGAATAAATTTAAGGAGCATGGGCTTAATGCCGAAGTTCTTCATGTTGGTTTCGATGAAGATTTTCATAAAACAGGAAAACAGTATTTAGATCCAGATGTAGTTCATTTTGGTCTAATGGGTAAATTTGAAAAACGCAAACATACCGAAAAGATTATTAAGTTATGGTTATCTAAATACGGCAATGATAATAAATATCTACTATCAGTATGCGTTACAAACCCCTTCTTTAAAGAAGAAGAAATGCAGGCCCTTCTCAGTAATTGTTTAGAAGGCAAAAGGTATACTAATGTAAACTTTATACCATTTTTAAAAACAAACTCAGAAGTGAATGAACTATTAAATGCAATAGATATTGACTTGACTGGACTTAGCGGAGCTGAAGGCTGGAATCTTCCATCTTTTAATTCTACTTGTTTAGGCAAATGGTCAATAGTATTGAATGAAACTTCTCATAAAGACTGGGCTAATAAAACTAACTCCATTTTGGTTGACTCAAACGGAACTGAACCCTGCTATGACGGTAAGTTTTTTAAAGAAGGTTTTCCGTTTAATCAAGGAGATATTTATACTTGGGATAGTGACAATGTGGCAGAGTCCATGGATTTGGCCGTCTCAAAAAAGGGACAAATTAACACCGAAGGAGAAAAGTTAAAAGATAAATTTTCTTACAGTCGCTCTGTAGACCGCTTACTTAAAGGGATTGAGGGCATGATGAAATAATGGCACACTAATTGCAAATATAAAGTCTATGTATTATAAATCATTATTCGACACAATATTCAACGACCTTGAATTTACTAATGGTAGAATTCAAAGTGACAGCGTCCAATCAAAAGGCGATGTTTATCTTGCTAAGGTTATTATGCCTGGAATAAGCAAAAAAGATGTATCAATCAAATCAACAGATGAGTATCTTTCCGTCTTTGTTAAAGAGAATGGAAAAAATTCATTACTAAGAAAAATAACTCTTGGCGGTTTAGTTGATGTAAGTTCAATTTCCTCGAAATTAGCTAATGGTATCTTAGAAATTACTATGCCTAAAAAGGAAGTAAAAGAATCTGTAGATATTAAAATTTCGTAGTTTACACTCTGCCCTCCGTGTAAATATACACGGGGGGTTTTTTAAAAAAATTTAATAAAATTATGCCATTATATTTATACGAAAATAAAAAAACTGGAGAGGTCGTAGAAGTTCTACAAGGCATGAAAGAACTCCACGAGTATAGCGGTATAGATAATAGAGAAAAAGGTCTCTGGAGGCGTGTTTATGTTAATCCTACATTGTCTTCAGATACAAAGGTCGATGCCTTCGATCAAAAAAGTTTTGTAAATTCTACTGTTGGCAAAAATGATACCTATGGAGATCTTTTTGAAAGAAGCGCCGAAGCCTCAGCTAAACGTGCGGAGCGGTACGGTAAAGATCCTATTAAAGAAAAAAAATTTGCTGAATACAGTAAAATGACAAACGGTAAGGTTCATCCAGAACAACAAAAAGAAAAATTTAAAAAAGCTTTAGATAAAGCAAATAAAGCGGGTATAAATATAGAGCTTTAATCTGGCTCAACTGTGAAAAAACTAGTACCATTACCTGGTATATTAGAATAACTTGTAGATCCCCATTCACTAAATGTAGATCCATTATTTGAGCCGTAAATTATTAATTTATCTACGTTATTAAGACTTCCTTTAAAATTCGATTGTACATCTATTCCAGTAATATTTTTTGCTTCTCCTAAGTCGATTTGCGCCCAATGAAGTCCTGCATTTGGAGCAGATACGTGTGTATACCAGATACCGTTAGCAGTATCATCAAAAGCCTTCCACGGTGCCCAAGAGTTACTGTACTGCTGTCCCGCAGAAACAGTAATATTTGTCTCGCTTGTATTGCTTGTTAATGCTTCTGTCGGATACTCTGTTCCTCCATTTTCGAATAATTTAATTTCAGAAAGGCTCATCTTTTTACCAGCATCAACTACACTTCCATCGCTATTAGCTCCACTAAATCTATAGTATCTAAATTCATTCGCTGATGCATCAGCGGAAACTAGAACCGTTCTTGTTTCAGTTGCCGTATTTCCAGCATTGTCTGTAACACTATAGGTTACAGTGTAGCTTCCAGCCGCCGAAGTATCCACATTGTTTGTAGATGTGATGTTGGCAGTAAGGTTACCGTCTACATCGTCTGAAGCGCTTGCGCCAGGATCCTCAAATGTATCACCTTCTGTAAGATTAAGCGGTGAGTTGCCCAATAGAGTGATTACAGGAGCTGTTGTATCTCCTACAGGAGCAGAAACTATAACCGTTCTTGTCACTGTAGTTGCTGCATTACCAGCAGCGTCTGAAACATTGTAGGTTACAGTGTATGTACCAGCACTTGATGTATCAACATTGCTATTTGTAGAGATTGAGCTAGTAAGATTGCCATCTACGTTGTCAGAAGCGGTTGCACCAGGATCCTCAAATGTATCACCTTCTGTAAGGTTAACGGTAGAGTTGCCAATTAAAGTAATCACAGGAGCTGTTGTATCTGCGATAGCAGAAACTATAATCACTCTTGTTACTGTGTTTGCTGCATTACCAGCAGAGTCTGAAACATTGTAGGTTACGCTATAGCTTCCAGGAGTTGATGTATCTACGTTGCTTGTTGTTGTAATTTGGTTAGAAATATCACCATCTATATCGTCAGTGGCGGTCGCACCAGGATCTTCAAATGTATCGCCTTGTGTGAGGTAAATAGTAGCGCTTCCAATTCGAGTAATTACGGGAGCCGTTGTATTTCTTGCAGGATCAGCAGTAACTCTAATAGTTCTTGTAACTCGCTCAGCATCATTACCAGCTCCGTCAGTTGCGTCGTAAGTGACTAGGTAAGTAATCGTTGCAGGATTATTCCTAGAAGTAAATGCCGCAGTAGATGTGTCAATATTATTTGAAGTAATCGTCACCTCGGTACCATCATCTGTTGTTGCTCCTTGTTCGGAGTATGTATCATTTTCTGCGAGGTTAATGATATCTGCCCCATTTAGGGTAATCACAGGACGAGTTGTATCCTCTGTTACAATGGTATTTGTTTTATAATAATTTTTTATATCTTTTTCTATAGAAATTCTATTAGCCGATTGGTCAGAGGGGTAATAAATAATTTCAGAAATGAAAAAATCGCCTACTATATTAGAACCAAGCCTGCCAAGTTTTTTGTCCGATCTAACTGTAGAGTTAGCGTCTAAAGTCACAAATTCTAATCCAAACTGAGTTCCGTCTTGACGAGCTACATGAGTTCCGTTTTCAGTTGCATCGCTTGGATTTGGTGTATCGTTAGTAATACTTGAATATACTGATAAAAAGTTTGATTCACTTTTTAGTCTGATAAGGCCACCAAATGAATCCATAGAGAAAAATATTCTTTGGTTTAAATCGTCCAGAAAAATTAAAGGTCTACGATTTCTACCGTTACCTACCTCGCTCGCGGTGGTACTTTCTATTTCAAGTGGTCGAGAATAAGTTTGGGTACTTAAAGTACTTGAAGTTACTTGATTATCCATTACAATAAATAATGATTGTTGGCCATCAGAAGATAAACTCGTAAGACCATGATTCATATGTGTGTCAGCACTAAACTTAATTGATGGAGTATGTTTCCCATTTATTGTTCTTGTAACCAACTTACCCCCTTCGACAATTTTAGGTTGTTTTGTAGGATCCGTTTGCGTGGCGTGGTTATTATTTTGCGTAAATGATTCATCTACTACACGAGTTATTTTAAAATTACTGAAAGATATATTGCAGGTGGTTCCTGCGAATACCACTAGCTGTATTATCGGTGGCGATGTTGCTTCTCCATCATCAAATATTTCAAAGTCAATTACGTTAGATCCCGCAGAAAAACCAAAAGTGTTAAAAGAATTACCGTTCAAGATCTCCGCATCATTATCTGCATAGACCCCAATAACATTAAGGGCCAAGCCTACATTCTCGGTAACATCGCAAGTTATTCGATGTTTGCCTAATTCTAATCCGTTTGACGCGTTAACGAGTGTTATAAATCGAGCACTTGTTGAGTTCGAAGCTTCAATCGTAAAAGTTTCCTCATCTGTCTTTGAAAATCCAACATTATCAGCAACACTAGAATTGGCAAAAATTGTAGGATACGCCTCATAAACAGACGTTACACTTAAACTTTGATCATACCATTTGGTTACGAAGGCATTATTAGAAGGCGTGAGAATCATAATCCCAGCTTCGTTTGGGGGGTTTAATTTTGCCCAACTTGTCAACGTGCCATCGGTTATCTCCTTGGCTGAGAAAGCTCTGATATCGCCGTTATTTGCGCGCCTTACATCAACAACAGGATTATTACCCATCGTACCGTGGAGGTCGCGTAGGCTATAAGCCAAACTCGCGTCTGGAAATCTTTCAAGTAAATTGAATTTTTTTAAATTATTTAATTCAAAACTAAATCCTAAGTTGGCAGAAATATTTTCTTCTATAGAAGACGTCTGACTTTGTGAAACTAATTTAGCTTCTTCTATTCGTACATGAAAGTCTTCTCCCTTGGTGTTTTCTCCAGCTACGTCTATCGTATAATCTTCATCAGAACTTAAAAAATCTTTTAAATTAGCCATGTGTCCATTTAACTCAAAACTAGATACAAGATTAGAAAAACTAAAACTCCCAGCCGAGGGAAATAACGCTTTTCTTTTTACTGGATATTTTTTTCCTAAACTATAAATTGACTTTCGGTTAATTGGCAAGTCTAAATCAAAACTTTGAATAGAGTCAGACCTAATTAAAAAATTGCCAAAAGATGAACTTCCACTTATCGAAACATTTGTGTCATAACTTGGAATTACTCCATCAGCATCATTTGTATAATAAAGGTGCATCGGATCAAAGCTGGAAGCAACAGATTGAGATTGATCTCCATTTAAATTTAAAGAAGGAGCTGAACCTATTGCTGGAGTAACAGTGTATTCTGACCTAATGGTATTATCTAGTGCTAAATACGGATAAGGGGTATCTTCTCCGTTGTTTAATATTTCGATGAGTGGATCTGTGCCGAATTGATTTATCTGCTTTACCCAATAGTTATTGTTGGAATCCCAAAAAATAAAAGGAGTTTGTAAAAATACACCAACCTTTTGATATTTTGTTCTACCATTTACCAATTCAATCACACCATCATTAGTTCTACTCTCTGCAAAAGTATTACCGTCATAAACAAATATTACTCTAGTATCATCTTTAGTTATAAACTGATTGGTAGCGGCCAGGCTGTTTGTTAGTGTTTCTGCCTGCACGTTTGATCCAACATAAGTATATTCAGAGCTTAATAAACCTTTTGCAGATTGGGATATTGATATATTATTTATAAAACAGTTTCCAAAACCTAAAGTTTCCTTCCCCATTACCGAATCTTTGGATATATCGAAAGCTCTTTTTGGCGCTAAAACAGCATAAAAATTTTTATCAGTATTTAAACCACCTTCGACACTCAAACCGCTGATTAAATCAGAAAATAGATGTCCAAAATTTTCTATAGTGTTAATAGTAAGATTTACATCTGGAGCACTTCTATTCGATTGATCAATAAAATCTTTTGTACCAAGGGCACCAGCATTTGTTCTCCCCACATCGATAGAAAAATTTATACCTTGTACAAGCGGTAAAAAAGAAATGTTTTGACCACTATTAGAATCTACATTATGAGCAGGAGTACTGCTGTGAAATAGAGCAATATTTTCATAACTTATTACTGGTCTGTTTGGATTTATTGCCATAATTATACGGGTATGGTTGGAGCTACGATTTCAACGAATGTAGCTTTTATATTATTTGAGTCCTTGTATACAAGCGTGTGATCCCATCTTGGGCAGTAAAATACTTTATTTTTATCTATCGCATCGTTGTCGTGATAATACACAAAATGTTTATACCCCAAATGCGATTCTAAAAAGTGAAGCATAGAGTAAGTTTCTTTTTGTGATCTATTAGTAAATGTGAGTTCAATTTGATTCAGACTGTTTTGATTTTCTGATATATTTAAAGTCTTAACAAAAGAATTTTTGAAAAATTCGGTTCTATTCGCATGATTAACAGCTAATGGAATGCTTCTATCTGGCTCCCAGAAAAAAGTTCTAGTTGAATCGTCTGCCACTCCAGTATAAGTACTTACTCCAGAAACGTTTGATGCACTTATAGAATTAACCCTGTCTGCAGTTAAATAAAAATAATTATCAAAAACGGTTGGATTGCAGTCTGTAGTTGAACCAGTAGCCACATCGAATTTACTAAAATTTCCATCGGAAATCGCCGATGTCTTATCAGATACAAAAGCCATTCCATTACTAAGCACTGGAGATACGGTATTATTAAACAAGGACACATCAACTTTGTAAACATCATCACTTAAATCAACAACAGTGTAATCTATAATTTGAGACCCAGAAAAGTTTCTATAATAATCAGTATCAAAAGATATTTCTATTCCATTTTTAATTGACCCAAAATTAAGGTAGCTTATATCGCCAGTAAAAGCTTGTTCGCCAGTTATATCACCAGTTGTTATGCTTTCTATATAATTTAATAGTGTCTTTGTTTGAGCAAGATTGTTTACAAAAGATAGTTTTGATTTCAGTCTTAAATTATTCAATCCTCTAGGAGAAATAAATTGATAAAAACTAGAACCTTTCCACGATGAATTTTCAGCTTGAAAAGACATTTGTGCTCCATAAGTAGGTTTAAATATATTAAAACCTAAGGAAGATTTTTCTTGACTAGTTAAAGAAGAGGAATCTAAAGAAAAGAAATTAAAATAACTAGCCATATAATTTTCCACACCTATTCTTTGCGCATCTGTAAGGGTTTGTGTTGAAAATATAAGTTCTTGAAATTCTCCTTTTCCACGATTATTACTAGCATCTGCAAATGCTGGTGCACCTAATAAAATTATTTTTGGAGTTCTGTTTACCCCTACGCCAACGGGTTCTGCCTCGACTCCTCCATTAAATTGCTTTGTTTGTCTAAAATTATTTACTTTGAATCCAGCCGTGTTTGGGTTAGTGAAAGCCGAAAGTAAAAGAGTATCGGTACTGTTTAATGCTTGGCCAGTTATTGCGTTGCCATTACCAGCTCCATTTTCATAATAAAAATACATTCTTGTATCATCTGCAGATTGTCCAATAGATCCAATAGCCATATCTTCTACAAATGAATTAATATGACCTCCTATTAAAAAATTTCCCTTATACTGAGTGCCTGCAGCGTTGCTACCAACTGTATCATTTTCGTCGAATACTCCATTGGCTGTAGATGCTGGTGGCAATTTACCTATCACAAAAACTTCGCTAGTTCCACCATTGTCTGAATGTAAACCACTTGCTACTCCATTGCTCTCTATTCCTCCATCAAAGTGCATAATTCCACTACCCGTTAGTTTGGCAACTGGAGCACCATTGCTCGTTTGGAGCACTCCACCATCTACAATCAATGGATTAGTATGATTGGCATTTCTTTCTGTTCTAGCACCACCATCATGAGATTGATATCCAGTATAATGCACTAAATTTATTGCTTCACTAGAATCTGCTTGCCCAATTAAACCTTGATCGTAAAGTATTTCTAGCTCTCCAGTTTCAGAACCAACCCAAGATGATAAAGTTCCAACTAATGCTTGAGTGTCAGTGGTGTAGCCACTAGAATCTAAAGAAAGCTTTTGATTTTTATCAAACTTAAAATCAAGAAAAGTATTATTCTGTGCGGCATCAGCACTTATTTTTCTTAATCTGCAGCAATATCCAGCATAGTCTGGATGTATTTTTCTAAAACCATAAGCATGATCTACAAAATTTTTAAGATTACTTGATATAGAAGTATCACTAACTGTATCTGTTATCTTATTTCTATTGTAATTAAATTTATCAATGAAACTCATTACTTATTCCTTGTAAACAGTGACCCAGAAACTCTCTTCTCTTCGGTGATGACACTAAGCACAACATCTTTAACTTTCTTTGAGAATTCTTTTGCCTTTTCTGGATCTTCTTCTCCAGATCCAGAAGCTGAAGCGGAAGCGGTTCCATCTTTTTCTATATTGATTTCTATATTTAAAGTTCCGACGTCAGCGTTTCCACCGTTACTGCCACTTGCGGTTGACCCTCCAACTGCACCACCGTTTGCAAAGTTTCCTAAATTAATACTACTTAGAGTATCTCTTCCTAGCGAGCTTGCAGCTTCGGATCCCATTACATACTCACCATCCATAAGAAGAGCGTTTGCTGAGTTTGATCCTCCACCAGACATTAATCCACCATTAGCAGCCACAAAAGGAGCCGTATTAAAAATATAACTACCACCAGTACTAGCTGCATTGCTTGCCGAATCTAAAAGACTTCTTCCCATGCTAGTTGGCACAATCTGTTTTGATGTGTAATCAAATAATCCCAAGAAACTCTTTTGCGTTTCTTGTACTCTAGTAAAAGCAGGCCCAAGAGTATTTATACTTTCACCAGCGCCAAATTTGACACCATCTATTGTTCCAGCAGCGGCTGTTTGTAAATTTGTTGGACTACTTGGTCCAAAGAATGATCCAGTGTTTTGATAATTACTAATTCCAGCAGAAACTCCAGCCATGGTTGCATTTACAAATGCTCCAACAATAGCTTGTTGAAGTGCTTTTGTTCTAGCTTTTTTTGCTTGTCTGTTTTCTTCTATAACTCTTTGTTCTTCGGCTGCAGATCGTTGATATAAATCAAAAGCTTGTGCTTGAGCTTCTTGCAGCGCTCTTTTTGCTGGGCTGTCTCTTCTTCTTCCAAAGGCGGTTAATCTCGCACTTTGATCTTCTAAATTAAGAGACGCACCGCCAGGTCCAGTTGATATAATATCAGTTGCGCCAGACGTAACCCCCTGTTGAGAAAAGGCTAATAAATTTTCTTTACCAACAATAGATCCAAAACCCCTTTGACCTGGAACAAAAAAGTCTCTCTTTTTGGCTTCTTCTAAAAAAGCTCGAGATCTTGCACCACCAGCACTATACCCTCTTGGATCATCAAAAAATCTTCCTGTTCTAACATTATCTGCTCCTTGAATCATCAAAGAACCACCATTTTGAAAGCCCTGTATTCCTCCAGAATTTAGTTTATCTAAAAAATCTACACCGTATTTTTGAACCGAAGATTTTTTAATAACAAACTCTCCTCCAGTTAGCATTGCTGGAACGTCATCCATAACGCCGCTTCCTCCACTAACAAGTCCACCAGAAGCTTTAGGCTGTGCAAAAAAGCTGCCGATGGCGTTCATAAACCCTTTGCCAGGTCCACCAGTAAATGATTGTACTAAATTTTTAGCTACAGCAGCACTTATTTCTTGTTGTAATGCTCTTCCAAAGTCTAACGCGATATTTAAAAATACATCACCAAGCGAATCATAAGTTCCGTCCGCTAAATTATTCATTGCATTGCCTATAGAATTTTCTAGATTGTCTGCTAATCTCTTTGGCACTTCTTCAGATAGTTCTTTTAAATCATTTCTTCTTTGAGCATTTGCCGCATCTAAAGGTGACATATCTGCCATTTTTTTCCGCATATTTAAAATGTCTGCAGTTGTTTTTGCAGTTTTATCAAGTTCATCATTTTGATCTTCATAGGAAGATATTATTTCTTTTAAAGCAGCCTGGGCATTGCTATCTGTAATTTCTCCTTCTTCTTTTAATTTATTTACTTTTTCTAAAACTACTTCAAATTTTTCTCCATCTTCAACGGCGGTTTTTATAGCTTCGGCCATAGCTGTATTGCCCACAACCCCCTTTGTGGCATTAATCGCGGCAGCACCTAACTCAGAACCAAGTTTTCTACCAGCTTCGGTTTGTTGAATTTGCGCATCTAAGATCGCTTTATTTGCTTCGAGTCTTTGTCTTTCTAAACGACCCAAGTTTCCAGCCAACTTTAACGCCATTTGTTGAGACTTATTCATATCAGCTCCCGAAGTCCCTTCTCGTCTTGAAGCTAAGCCAGCTCTTTGTGCGGCTTTTACATTTCTAATGTTTAGTATGCTTAAATCGTTACTTGCATCATCGTCTTTTAGACTAGCTGCAATTCTTGCTTCTTGAGCCTCTTTTATTCCAGCTGCTGCAGATTTAAATCCATCTGTTGCTTTAGCAAGTTTTACTATTTCTTGTAAAAATACATCTTGATCAATGCCAAATCCTTGGGCGGTGTCCACTTCGATTGTGGCCTCTTCAATTGCCTTTTGTACATTATCAAACCCTATGGCTGCTATCATTGAAGGACTTATAAAGCTTTTTTCAAGATCACTTAATTCCCGAAATCTGTCTGGGTCACTTGTGCGGCGCTTTGATCGTGCGACTCTAAGCTCTCCTAATTGTTCACCAAGAATTTGATCAATATTTTTTCCTTTGCCTTTTATTCCAGCATCTGTTCTTATTTTATCAGCTTGAGCTCTTTTTTCTAGATTCAGTTCTATTGTTCTTACGAATTCACCCATTAGTCCTCCTCCAGAAAGTTTACTTAAATCTAGATTGTTTAACTCTTTACTTAAACTTGAAAATCCCTTTTCAGTATTTTTTAAAGCCATTACTAATGGTATAGCTACAGACGCAACCATTGCTATCGGTCCAAGCGCACCTAAGGCTCTACCACCTACTGCAGCTGCTCCAGCAGCAAATCCTCTACCTCTGTTAGCCATACTTCTGCCCGCTGAAGTAGATGCGAATTGTCCGCTTGCATTTCTAAATCTTTTTGCACTTTTATCAAAAGTTAAAGTTGTTGCTTTTAGTGATTTAGATACACCAGTCAATTTAGAAGAAAAATCTCCAATTGATGGAGTTATTAAACTTACGCTTGCAAGAGCCGTAAGAGATGTTGTTAATGCGCTAGTAAATTTAGCAGCGGCGCTTTCTGCATCAACAAAACTAGAAACCATTCCGCCTATAGCTTGTGCTACAAATATTCCCGCAAGGCCGCCACCCATTCCGTCGCCCATTCCTCTCTTATTAAAATTTGGAATTTTTCCAGTTGGCTCATCTCTTGTATTTGTTACAGCGAGTCCTTTTGGGTTTTTAGCGTTGCGGAGTTTGCCGCTTTGATTAACTCTAATTTGATTCAGCGGAACTCCAGCTTCTTCTTCTCTATTTATAGCTTCTTCTAACGCTCCGCCAAAAAAGTTTGGAATGTAGCCTCTAGCAGATCGTCTATTAAACTCACCTTTTATTGCTTTACCGCTGGGAGTTGCTCTATTGCTTGCAACAATTAATTCCCGCACACCAGCCCTAGGAAGTGTTTTTTGTCCTGCGCCAAATTTTTCCATCTTTTTGGCCATACTATTATATATACGACTATTACCAGAAATTTTAGCTTCTATAAATCTAGCTTGACCAGGAATGTTAGGATATATTTTTGCTATATCTTTTCTAGCTTTCTCACCAACAAAATCAAATGTAGCCGTTTCACTTAAATCGTAGTCTTTACTTTTTAATATAGAACTTACAGCAGCTTCATAAATAACACCAGCTAAAGAAGATACCGATCCAGCATTTCCTAGTTTTTCAACTTTGGTTTTTTCGGGGTTGCCGCCAGTCATTATCAATGCTTCTTTATCGGCTAATGCAATACCAAATTGTTTAACATTTTCAACAAAGTCTTTAGTTTCTGTGCCTCTTAATTTTGCATCATTATATCCAAGAATTGGAAAGCTATAACTTCTTCCACTTGGAGCCTTCCCAACAGCAGTTTTGCCAATGCTTTTGCTCGGGGTTATCATAACAAACCTTGGATCTGAGATTGGGGTAGCTTGTCTTCTTGCAAAATTTGGTATAAATCCACCAGCTGCATTTAATTTTTTAGCTCCACCTGGTAACCCCATGGATCTAACCATATCTTTATTAAATATAGCATCTCCTCCGCCCTTATAATTTGGAACATAATACTCACTGGTGTTTGCTACCATTGTTCCGCGTTGTCCGCCACCAAAGGCAAAGTTTGGAATCGATACAACTCTAGAACTTGCTGGTGCGCCACCAACTCCACGAGAAACATCACGAGACTCTGCAGATATATAACCTCCAGCGCCTCTTCTTGTAACACCTCTTTCTCCACCCCTCAATCCAGCACCAAAAAGTCCAGGCGTAACAGTGGCAGCAGCTTTTTGAACTCTGGCAAGAGCGGCCGCCTGTTGATTGTATATTTTTAAAAGTAATTGTTCTTGTGCTACTTTATTCCCCTCAAGAGCTAAAATTTCTCTTTGTATATTTTCATTTTGTAAAAGGGTTTGTAATACAGATTGTTGTAGTGAATTTTGCGCTTGAGCAGCTTTATTGATTCCTAAAATTTGTTTTAACGATGTACCACCGAACTTAGCCAAGTCTATAAATAACTTTGTAAATATAGCGCCAACTAAAGCAATTCCTGGAGTTAATGTAGCACCTATTCCTTTAATTAATCCTTTTGCAAATTTAGAGCCTATGGTGTCTCCTTGTAAGACATCTGTTATAGAATTAACAATGTCTCCAAATAATTTTAATAAGTCTTTTGCTTGATCTGTAAATCCTATTTCGCCCAATACTGAAGCTAACTTTTGTCCACCGACCGCTAGATTATTTATTAAAGCCTCTAGGGTATCATTTAGTTTTGCATTTTTGGTGTCTAATGATCCAACAGCACCCGCAGACACTTGTAAAGCTTTAGCAAATTGACTTTGTCCAGAATTTAAATCTTCTACTAAACTAATTAAAATATCACGCTGCCTTACTCCTGCAACTTTTTGAATAACTTCTCCAGCTTCAATACTTTTTAGTCCTAATTTATCTAGCTCTGTAGCTAATTCTTGAAAAAGTGGCACAGCAGATCTTACATTACCTTCTGTATCTAGAACACTGATTCCTAAATCTTGCAGTGCTTGTAAAGTGTCAGTTCTTCCAAGTCTAGCAAAAATAGTCTTAAATGCATTACCAATAACAGCACCACCACGTTGCGTTCTTTCTTGCACGGTTGTAACAGCAGCGAGCAGTTCATCAAATGAAACACCAGCCACACGAGCGGAAGCAGAAGCTCGCTCAAGGCCATTAATTAAATCTTCAGTAGATACAGCAAATTTTGTATCGACTTCTGCTAACTTATCTCCAATAGCAGCAACAGTTAAACCAGCACTTTCAAAACCTTTAATTGCAGCAGTTAAACCAGCTACGGCTTGTTGTGAATCAATGCCAGCAACACGAACTAACTTTAATGCGGTTTCAACCCTAGATAATGATTCTTCAACAGATAAACCTTGACGAGCTAATTCTAAAGCTCCTTCGGCCACTTGATCAAATGAAGTTGCTGTTCTTTGTGCAACTTTAAAAATTCCATTTCCAAACTGCTCTAGTTGTTTTTGTGTTCCACCAAGAATTGTATTAATTTTGGCAAAAGAAGCTTCTACTTTTATAGTATTACTAACTAATGCTCCGAAAGCTTGAGATAATTTATTAATTACAGCAACAGAGGCACCAAAGGCCAAGACACGAGCGTTAGAAGCTTCTAAAGATTTTTGAAATTCTGAGGCTTGTCCAGTAATTTTGCCTAGTGGCCTAGATAGCTTGTTAATAGATTCAGCGCCCTTACCAAAATTAACTCCTTTAGCTTGAGATTGAATTCTCGCTAAAGCCGCCTCAACTTTTTTGCTATCTACAGGACTAAAAGATACTGGTATATTTGCCTTCGCCATATAATGGTATTACACCTAAATACCATGCAAATCCATGAATTCTTTCATATTCAAACTGCCTCCTCGCTTCTTCATTTCGTTTGCTAAATCGACGGCATTTTCATCTTCTGACTTCATTTGAGCAATATCTTGCCGATTAGCTCCAAAGTAAGTGGTTCCTCCATCGCCATGACGAGCCTTCCCTTTATCATTGTCGTTATTTTTTTGAGATTCGTGAAAATCTAACAATAATTCTGGATCTTTTGCTACATGGGCTGGAATTTCTTTCGTGGCATTTTTAAAAATACTTAAAAAAGTTCTAGCGTATGTTAGTAATTTTAATTCAAATGCCGATAAATCTCTTATAGGTTTGCCGTACATGTCATGTACGTTTTCGCAATAAGACAAGTATGGAGAAAAAAATGGTGAAAGAGCAGCCCTAGAAATGTTTTCATCAGACATTCTTTTAAAAAATTGTTCTTGTAACATATTAAACTCATATTCTTTTTCCGTGTCTGAATAAACTAAATCTTCAAAAACTGATTTTTTAAAATCTTTATCTTCGAACAACAAGTTTTCAAAAAAAAGCTGATTAACCTTTTTTTGAGCGTACTTTTCTGCGGTCAATCCAATAAGCGAGGATCTATCTTTTTCTAATTTTTCGAGATTTCCCATTTCTCGTTTTATCATTTTTTTATGTTGTTCTCGTTTCGAAGGTATTTTAATTTTAGTAAGCCCTTTATTTAAATTTTCTACAAATTGTTTTTTCTTTTCTATTGTTTTTTCAGATTCCTCATCCCACATTTCATCTTTATACAAACGCTCTAAAGACTCTTTTTCCGACATGAGTCCTCTATTCTTGGCGTCTTCTAAATACTTTTTTTTATCAGAAAAAGTTCTTCTTAATTCTAGCTGACCAAAATGCCTAACATAAATGGGGCCAAAGCTTGAATTCAAAACAGTGACCCCATCAAATATCTCGGCTATAATATCTGCTAAATTTTCATCATTCATTTGTTTGCTCTACAAACGCTTCAATCTGTTCTTGTGTGGCATTATTGTTATAAAACCAGTATGATATTGCTGTCATCATTTTAGTTAGAGCTTCTTTTTCTAATTCGGTTCCTTCTTCGTCTTTTTTATAAAGGTCTTCTAATTGATCTTCGTATAATAAACCATCGAAGAATAAAACTTCTTGCTCATCTTCTATCTCTCTAGCGAGTTGGATTGTATACCAAAGTAACATAGCCCTTTCAGATCTTGCGTCAGCGGTATGATCATAAACGCCCTGCATCGACATTTCAATATCTGTTAATTCTTTTCTTAAAATTAAAAGCTCTGAATTGAGTTCTTCAATTTCTTTTTGATTCTTTTTTTTGTCTACGGCAGTAAGCATTTGAACTTTGTTTGCGACTTCGTTGCTTCTTTGAAGCTTTTTTACCATGTCTTTTGTTTCTGCCTCGGTCAATGTTCCGCCCGTATCAGCATACTTTTTTACTAGCATGGCCTTTGTTACAATACCTTTTTTGATATTGTTACTCATTTCAATCGCATACTGAGCCTCGGCTTCGTCCATGATTCGACGCGTTGGCTTTTTAATAACAAATTCGGTTGGCGTTTTTACTGTTTTATTTTGAATAACAGTTTCTATTTCACCAGTCTCTTTGTTTTTACGTTCTACTTCTACTTTTTTCTTTTCTTTAGTTTCTAAAGTAAATTTATATATATACCCTTGTGCCATTATTGTTTAAATTTAAATTCAACCGTTAGAGTTTCTAACTCGTTATTATAATCTCGCAAAACAGAATTTCCAATATCTAAAATCTTTTTTCTATACATTTCGTAGTGCTCTTTATCAAAATAGTCTGCCATTTCAACAATTCCTTGATGTTCTTCTGGTAGATGTTCGTACAACTTAGAAAAGTTTATTTCATGAACACTTTGCATTTCTTCAAGCGTTGTCAAAAAACTTTTAAATAAGTAACGAATGTGATGATCAGAACGATCATACAAAAATTCTTTTGCAATCATAAATATCCTTATACCCACAATATTTACACAAAAAAGTGTAAAAGTAGACATGCCTACTTCTCTCATCTCAGACTCTCAAAAAAACACCATCAAAGCAATTATTGATGATATTCACGAAACTTTTGCTAGAAATATAACTGTTTTTGAACAAGGGGAAAAAATATTAATTAATGTTAGGCAACTAAGCTTAAGTGGCTTTACTGGTGATAATGCGCATTTAAATGGAACTTATACACAGCAGGGTACTAGCGCTACTGATTTTTATCAACAAGAACATGGAAATGGTAGTATATCAATAGAAGTAACCTCCATTGCAACTGAAGAAGATCCCAATCTTAATGAATTTAGGTGGTTTATACTCGATGGCTCTGACAACGATCCTGCTGATCTAGCATCTAACACTTCAACTACAAGCGGTGGGCCAACATTGCAACCATATCAAATGACCTGGAGCAGCTTAACACTTACAGAGATTGTTATAGGAGAAACATTTAATGGAGTATATGGTAGGAATGTTTTTGGCAACAAAACGACCACAACAACCGCTGTTCAACATACTATAAAAGCCAGAATCAAATACATAGATGCTAAAGAAGCAAACCTTGCCGATGGCAATATAGGCAGTCAATTAGATATAGAGCTAGTGGATGGATCTGTAAGAATAACTGTAGATGCAGCAGGATTTAATATACTTAAAGAAGCAAAAAGATGTGAATTTGAGGGTGGTAAATATGAGATTGTATCCAAAGGAAATCCAACAGGAATATTTGGTCCGCAATATTACCACTTCTATCTAAAACCTCTTGAAGAACTACAAGACGCATCTGTATCGTAATGGCTTTAGATAGAAATATTACAGCAAGTTTGATACGACAGTCTCCAAAGATTGCTAGGGTTCAAGTACAAAAACAAGGAAAGGCTGCATTTCAAAAAATAAAAAACAGAATGATTGCTGAGTTTTTAAATCACCCTGTAACAGTAGAATTAAAACAAGGAATTGATGCTTCAAACATCAGCGGTACATTAGGTGGGGTTACTAATTTATTTTCTTTTATTGGATTTGATTCTGGTTCAGATCCAACTAAAAATATAGAAAATGTCTTGCAAACCGCCAAATTCGAATTCGCAAAAGCTAAATTAACAACAATAGAATTTTCTATCTATATACCAGATCCAAAGGATGTTTTTGATGCTACTCCAATGCCCTGGGCTCCAGGAAGAAGTTGGGCAAAAGGAATAGAATCTGGAATTTCTGGCCTTGGTTATTACTTAAAAGTTGAAAGAGATAGTAGTAGATCTGGATTAGGTATACAGTCTCCAAGAAAAGTAAGAAAAGGTGGTGTAAGATTTAAAAATACTCAATATATATCGGCGCTTTTAAAAAAGTATAAGAAAGAATTTGAAAACTTACAACTTACCTAGTGTAAATAATATCTATGAAACCTCAGTATCAACATGAGCTAATGACTAGCTTCTTTTTATGGTTTGACCACGAATTACTAGATAAAGGCGAAGCTTATTCAAATAAAACAGGAACGCTTTTTGCTCAATCAGATAGCAGACTACCAAATAGTTACATGTCACTTCAAAGTAACTATAAACAATGGGTAAACGATTCTTCAATTACTGGAGAGATTAACCCAATAATCCCAACAAGCTTTCAAGGTAGTGGCAGAGCTAATGATATTATTTTTGATTTTGAGAATGGCAGACTTATTGAAACTGGAAACGTTGTTAGCGTAGGAGATACATTAACTGGCACATTTGCAGTAAAAGATTTCAATGTGTATCTAACAAACGAAACAGAAGAAGATTTAATTATTGAAAACAAATTTAAATTAAACAGCAGATACGGAACCCCTACAATGAGTGGTATAGAGCCCTACGATCAAGTCACGCCAGCAATATTTTTAAATGTAGAATTTAGCAGAAACGAAGGATTTGCACTAGGGGGCATGGATCAAACAAACTCTACAATCAAAGCTGTTGTATTAGCAGATAGTGATTATCAACTAGATGGAGCCCTATCTATATTTGCAGATTCTGCTAGAAAAACCGTTCCAAAAATACCATTTAGTGGTCATCCATCAACAGAATATGGCGACATAAAAGGAGGTTCATATAACTATACTGGACTAGCTGCATCCTATACAGATACCCCATTTTTTATAGACGATGTCACTGTTTCAAAATTTTCTCAAAGAGCGCAAAACTCTATACCTGGAGATATTAAAGTCGGATTTATGGACTTTGATATATCTACACAAAGATTTCCTCGCTCTTAATTTCACAATAAACCCAAATAACTGTAAACAATATAAAATATCATGGCTAATAATAGAATTATTTATCAATCAGACGCTCTTTTCGTAAGTAAGACCGTTGACTCATCTACCGCTTCGGATCACGTTCAGCTTCGAAGAGTTCAATCAGCAAATTATTCGCTGAATGTTACTCGTACTGACGTTAATCAGTTCGGTCAGCTCGCAAGAATCGACTCGATCATTCTTGAATCGCCAAGTGTCGCTTTCGATGCTTCATACTTCTTAGGTGACGGCTTTAACGAAATGGCATTGGGCTTTCTAAACAATGCAGGCCTCAACGGAGGATTTATTTCGGGACAAATTGAATCCACCAGTGGTAACAATTTTTACATTTTAAGCACACCAGAAGGTGTTGACGTTAATAGTCCTCGTGCAGATATAGACTTGGACACCTTTACGGATACCAAAGAAGGCAGAAACGACTTTAGCACTATTGGCATAGGAAACGCTTTCGTCACTGACTATACTCTAGATGCCTCAGTAGGTGATATTCCTACTGTATCAGTTTCACTTGAAGGCACCAACATGGTTGGAACAGCTGGTGTTAGTGGTAGTAACGGTAATGTTTATTCTGGAATCAGTGGAGCTGGCATTAACCCAGAAGATGGTACACCTCTCAACTCTCAAATCGCAGGGAATGGAATCTCACTTCCAGAAGCGAAGGAAGACCTTGGTACAAATGTTCCCACCGCTCTTCGCCCTGGCGATATCACTGTTGATCTAGAGTCTGCTGATGCAAAATCTATTGTAGCTATTTCTGGCTCTGATGGTGGTCACGTTCAAAGCGTTTCTCTGTCGATTCCAATGAGCAGAACTCCAATCGATAGACTTGGAAGTAAGTTTGCTTTCGCCCGTGTGGTTGATTTCCCAATTACTCCAACACTTTCTGTTTCTGCTATTGTTTCAGAAAGTAAATCAAAAGCGCTATCAGACATGATCTCTAATGATGGATTTATTGACGAAATTAGAATCGGATTTAAAGATCAAGATGGAACAACTGAAGTAGCTAATTATAAGATGACAAATCTTAAGCTTGACAGCGAATCATTTAGCACAAGCATTGGGCCCAATAAGACTGTTGATCTTAACTTCTCTCTTACTATTGGTGGACCAAATGACACTACAAATAATGTGTTCTTCTCTGGTTCTTGCACTGATACCGTTTTAGGTACCACTAGAACTGCTGATACATCTGCTCCTGTAATCACTATAAACGGAGCTGCCAATTTTAGCCTTAAGGAAAACGCTACATATGTCGAGCCTGGCGCAACAACAGATGACGGCAGCGAAGTATCAATTACTTACACTGATAACAATGACACAACACTAACACCAAACACCGCAGCTGGCATTAGCTCTGCTACTGCAGGCACTGTTTTCAAGGTTAAGTACGACGCAACTGACGGTACTAATGCAGCGACTCAAGTTGTAAGAACAGTTACTGTTACTACTGATGATGCCGCACCCGTAATTACTCTAATTGGTGATGCCTCAATTGCTCTAAATGAAAATGGTACGTATCTCGAACAAGGTGCAACAGTAGATGACGGTAGCACTTTGGTAATTAATTACTTCGAATCTGACGGCACCACAGCGCTATCACCAAACACCGCAGCTGGAGTTCTCACATCTACCGCAGCATTTGCTGCAGCTGGTGATCCTGCGACTCTCGTTTACAAGGTAAAGTACACCGCAACTGATCAAAATAATAATACTCCTACTGAGCCAGTTGTAAGAACAGTTACTGTTACTGCTGACTAATACTTTAGGGTGGAGCGAATAGCTAAGAAGCCCTTCTAATTTACAAAACCCCCTCATCCGAGGGGGTTTTTTTGTGTAATATATTATAGGCCGTTCATCTCGAAAGAGACGGAAGTAAGAAGCATAGTGCTTCTGAAGGAACGCGTGATTAATAAACACGTAAACAGAAAGGCTAACAATGAAGCGAGAGATGCAATGGAGGGGTGTCAAGTACACCGCTGACGCAAAGAAGCCAGCTAAGAAAGCTAGCAAAAAAACTTCATCTAAAAAGACCGTTATAAAATATCGCGGCTCTGAATTAGAAGTATAATCCTAAAACCCGTCTTTTTGAGGCGGGTTTTTTTATTCTTCATCATCCTCTACGCCAGCCTCTATACCAGCAACTTGCCTAGGGCTTGCTTGGAAGCTATTGTAGTTAGCTATAAGCGTCTCTAAGGCGTCGTAGGAGTCCCTAGCAAGGCTTTTGTATACTTTTGATACCTCGTTCTTATTAACGAACGTAATGGCGTTGTCGCCGTCTCTGACGCTTATAATGTTACCATTAGTATCATCTGCAATACCACGAATTGTATTTCTGGTTTGTTTTGTATAGTAATGGTAAAGATACATCTCTTTATAGATGTTTTGTTCTTCTAAATTTAATCCAGCGACCTCTCCAGCTGATCCAGAAAAGCTAGTAAAAAGAACATTATTTAATTTGCCCAAGTTTGCGTCTAACCATCCAGATATTTGACTAGATGTGGGAGAAGCTGCGGAATCGAATTCTGTTGTATGTATAGATGTAGCTAGGTCGCCTAAATTACTCATGATTGTCTTTGATATTCTTGTGTGATTACTTTAATTAATCTTTCTCTATCAAAGCTTGGATTGAACCCCAAACGAGCGGCAGTAGACTGCAGATCTGATAAAGATTTAGATTTTAACTTTTTTTCTAGAGAGTTTACACTTTCTGAACCCTCAAAAGCCTCAGCTAAAGCTCCCTTTTCTGCTTTTTTTGTAGCATCTGTCTGTATAAAGCTATTTGTAGAAGCCCAAGAATAAAAAGCTTTTATTAATTCTTCTTTTTGGTCTTCCTCAGAAGAGTATGTTCTTGCTGCGACTCTATTGGCTAAAGCCGTCATTCTATCTCTAGACATTGTTTCTAGCTTTCTTCTAAATACTCTAATGTCTCCTGTCTTAAATGGACTTACAACATCAACTCCATAAATCTTTTCCTGTTCTTCAACTAGGTCTATTTCATCTCTTTGCTTACCATCTGCATACTCTAGGTTTTCTAGAGCATCGCCTTTTTGCATTTCTTCGTTATTGACCTCATCATTTTCAATAGCTGTAGCTATATGCAAGTCTTCTACAAACTCCTCCTTTAAATCGTGAAGAGTTTTTTCTTCCTTAGTATTTTCTTGTGGATTTTCCATATGGTATATAATACATTACACAATAATATTTTCAACAAAAAGAGCCACCCCGAAGGGTGGCTCAAGAAGTAACAATATGTTATTGTAGTTTACATATTTTCTACTACACAACCTACAAGTGCACGATCGTCGAGAACGATACGGCCTTCTTCGAGTGAACCGAAGTAACCGATCTTGTTTTGACGGATGCTGTATTGATCGTCAGCGATAAGATTGAACTCACCACCGTTTTCAGAATCGACAGCAACTGGGCGAATCAAAGATTCGCGGCTACGGTCAATACCAAGAACGAGATCATCAGTAGATGAAGTGAAGTCGTCTGTTCCAGGAGCATTGTAGTTCGTGCCAGTGAATAGCGCGTTGAACTTTTGACCCTTACCAAACTCATTAAGCTCAATAACATTGATGCCGTAGAATTCTGGAGCACCAGCAGCGCGGTATGCTTGTTCAGCAATTACGCTTGCAGTGGGAACACTAGCGTCTGGAGCAAATTCTGCATTTGTTGCACCACTTTGGCCAGCAGCTTGATTAGCTTGAGTTGCAGGAGCAGTCTTAGTATTGATTGGGTTGTAAGCAATCGAACGAAGTTCTTCAACGATCTCTGGAGATACGATGATATCAGTCATTCCGCGTCCTTGGCGAGCATCTGGAGTACCACCGACGAAGGAGGTAACGATTCTCTTAGAACGAGTCATCATTGCATTTAAATCAGCAAGGCCAAAACGACCGTCAGCATTTGATTTAATAACGTGAGTTAAGCTGTTAGTTGAAGCTGCGTCAAGCGCCTTCATTACAACGTTAGCAGAGATTGTGTTTTGCTTAAGAAGAATTTCTTGTGCAACACGAGTCATTGTCTTAGCGACAACATCCATGCGGCTCTTGGCTGCATAGCGACGGTCAAAGCTTACTGCTGAGTCAAGGCTATAAGTAGCGATCTTGAGCTCAGAAGATGTTGGAAGGACTTCCGAAGTTGGAAGGCCACCAGCACGGCTTTGGCTGTAGACTTGTACATAATCTTCGTCAGAAACGTCGAAGTATAGATCCAACGGAATCGAAGGATTGTCATCAGCGTTATACTGCATAGTAGTGAAGAGATTAGACAAAGCAGGAGCTTGGTTAATGACTTCAGCGAGGACTGGTCCGATGAACTCAGCAAGAGCAGTTTGTGCTTCGTATGCAACATCACGGTTGCGAGAAGCCATTGCCTTTATAAGTTCAACTTGTTCTGGAGTATTTTTTAAAGTGATTTTCATAGTATTAAATTCCTTTCAATTATCCGATTTTGACTACGATGTAATCGCCCTCAAATTGATCAGTAAGACCGCCTTGAGAGGCGCGCGAACCAGTGCCAAGAACAGTGCCGAAAGAAGTTCCAGCAGTTGGATCACCAGCTTGAACCTTACCATCAGTACTTGATGAGATTTTAATGCCAGTACCTACTGGATAAGCAGATGCGGCGCCATCGAATGCCGAGTCTGCAAGAGTAAAGATACCTTTAGTTGCAACAGGAACACTTTGGCCAGGAAGAACAGCTTGTAGCTCTTCTTTCTTAGTGGTATTATATAGAAGCTTTTCGCCGTTTTCATCAGCTTTTGCTGTTTGATTCAAGGTGACTCCTAAAGGAAGTTCACCATCAGTAGCAGCCTTGATAGTTAGGGCGTCATTGCTTGGGTACATGTCACCACCAACAAATGGATAATTTGTTTTGCCGAGATAGCTATCTGAATCGTAGGTGATAGTATCTGCATTAAAATTACCAGTTGATACGCTGACAAATACACCGTTTGAACCTGCATCATCAACTGTAGTATCAGCTAGTGCAAGGGTCGACTCGAGAGCGTAGAGGTTTACAACATCTTGCTCATCATATTGTCTGAATGGGAGTAGTCTTAGTGCCATAATTTTATATTTAGTTAAATTTTATTAGTTTATTTTATCCAAGGATATTTTCGCGGCTAAACGCAGCAGCAAACTTTTCCTTTAAAGTTGTTGTAGAAGCTTGAGCTTCATTATTATTAGGAAGAGATTCTTCAGTAGCTTCGGCATTTTCGAGAGCTTCTTCAACATCGACTTCTTCAGCAGTAGCTTCTTCAGCTACAACTTCAGATGCTTCTGATGTGTTAAGACGCTTTTCAATTTCAGCTTCGACGCGAGCGGCGATTGCTTCTTCTTGTTTTGCAACAGCTTCTTTATTCTTCGATGCCCAAAAAACTTCAAGCTCGCTTTTTAGCGAAGCAAAGGATTCTTCACTTGCGTCAAGTCCTTTAATTTTTTCGGCGATGAACGCGCTGTCGCTTTCTTCGAGATCATAAATAGAATCAATTTCTTCCATGCGAGTATTAAATGTGGCTACGGCTTCTTGAGCAGCTTTTTCACCTTCAAATACATCGATGCGTTCTTGAGCAATCTTAAGCTCTTCTTTAATAGATTCTACAGAAGCTTGAAGCTCTTCTTTCGCGGACGCGATTTCAGCCTTCTCTTGTTCCGCAGCTTCAAGAGAAGCTTTGTACTCATCATCTTTAGTTTTAATGGCATCAGCAAATGTTGCAGTCATGCCAGCGATAGCCTCTTCTGAAAATTTCTTTTCGGTAAGAGAGGCTTTGATTTCTGATAGTAGAGTTTCTAAGTCCATAATTTTAGTATTGTTTACAGTATTTTTTAAATTTTGTGAAATTTTGTCAGTTATTTTTATTAATTGTGTAGCTTGAGAGTCTTCTTTATCAGAAACCGCTTGTTCTTCGGCTTCGTCTTTAACTTCAACTTCTTTTAAATTATTTGTGATAACGCCTTTAACATTAGCGGCGGGTTTTAAAGTAAAGCCTATACCTAAAGGATAAACTGCTCCAGTAATTAAACGATAAATTGGCTCTCCTTCATCAGTTACTCCTTTGCCTCCAAATGCCTTTAGCATTGGTTTCATGTTTCGTATTTCTTCTGGGTCTGAAACTACCCTTGCATTCTTTAAACTTTTACTACCTATCGCAATTTGATATTCACTAAATCCCACTTCCCAACTAGCGGAAACAGTGTTATACATCTTGTTTTTTGGATCGGTGCTTTTTTGCAGTAAATCAAAAAACTCTTTATCGACAGTCTTATAAACCACGGCCCCTAATGCTATATGAAAGGGGTCTTTTTCGTTTTCGTCTACATTAATTAAAATAGTGCTGTCGGAATAATCACTAAATCCAGCATTAACAATATGACCGACAATCTTTTTCTTGTTATGTTCTATGTTTGCTGGTTTGTGAATAAACTGCTGAATAGAATCAATAGCGGTTTTTGTATCTATACCATCACCATTTTTATTGAACTCATTAACAACTGCGGCGTTAAAAGCTACGCCCATTAGATCAATATTCTTTTCTAGATCTACAGACGTAGGAATTAACGAACGAAGATTTTGTATATTAGCTTGGCTTAAGTTTATACCAGCTATCTCTTCGCAAGCCTTAACTTCGAAATTAAAAGTTGTAGTATATTTATACCGCATTAAATGCTTTACACCATTCCAGGCTGACTCTTTGGCGCAAAAAGACTAGCTACGCCTCCACCTTTTGGCTCGAATAAACTAGCGTCCATGTCTTTATGAATTTTGCCTTCTGATTTTAGCTTTTTTACAATAGCTTTTTGCAGCTCTACTGGTAGGTTTTTCTTTTGTTTTTCAGATAGTCCTGCGAGCATATGCCTTGGCTTTTGAGCAAATAAATTAGCTTCTATCTTTTCGTATAAAGCTTGAATTTCTTTTGCGTATGTCATTGAACAAGCTTTATATGTTCCTTTGTCATCTTCTTCTGCTGTGTTTACTGCATATGTGTCATACATTGCGCACATGCTCATAAACGATTTAAATACAGGAGCTTCAGAGTCACTATATTTCTTGGCTATGGAAATTTCAATATTTCCGTTTGAGCGGTCAATACTCGCTTCGAGTGGGTTTTTAATTTCTTTCATTGTTTTTTGAGTGATATAAAATTGCTGATGGATAAATTTCTAGTTGATGAGACTCGGAAATACTTAATATATTTTCCATAGTTCCAAGTTTTTCTATTTGACTAAAATCATTTACACAAGAAATAAGATTTTCTGTCCAATTTTCTTTATCTGAAGCGCATACAATGGACTCACATAATTTGCTAACCATTTTTTCTTGATCTTCATTTAATGAATCTGCTTCATATATTTCTAACATTTTTTCTTTTGCTAATGAGTTTAAAGCTTCAACTTCATAAATAGTAGCTTGAATACTTTCTCTAGAAAATTGATCTTGAGAACCTTCTGGTCTACCAGACATTCCTCTATTAGGTTTTTGAGAATCTGTTGGTTCACTAGGGCTTTCGTCATCAATCATTGGCACACCACCAACTATCGGATTAAAGTAACCCTTTTCTCTTTGATCAACAAATTTTTGTTGCGCGCCTTCCAACTCTTCAGCAAGAGGAAATCTTCCAGTATTGAATAACTCCATTCCCTGCTCTGCGGTGATAACTCCGAGTTCCATAAGTCTTGTGGCTACTCTCATAAGTTGAACTTCATCGCGCAGATCAATATCTTTAAATTTAACAATTGGATAGGATCTGAATCCCAAGTCTTTTGCTATCCTTCTAATTTCTGGCTGTAAAAAATCTTGAATAAAAGCTTCACGAGCTTCTTTTAATCTATCTAAAAATACTCTAGCTTTGATTGCCGCACCGTTGTATTTGTCATCGTTAAGAATAATATTTTGCAACCCTTCTTTGATGTCTTTATTAATTACTTCGTATTTTCCTGGACCGACAACCTTATTGATATCTGGAATAACAAAGTCTGCCTTTGTTGTGTAGTCTGAAACCAGCACTCTTCCAACTGACTCATTTTGAAAAAGTTTTTGCATAGCCTTGACGTTATTTGGATTGATTCCACCTTTGTCTGGTTCTGCGCCCATTGTGATCATGAGAATAACATTCTCGACAGTTCTCATGATGGCTTGATCCATCTTCTTCATTTCAAGCTTGGCATTTATGTCTTCGAGAACGGGATATCCAAAAGGAATAGCAAATGGTTCGTAATCTTGTTTTTTGTAAAAACTATAAGAAATCTTTTCATTCTTTAGATTAATTTGAAGACCATCTTTAAAGTATGCGCCATCCTTAATCTGCTTTTTTACTTCTGGATCTAAGGCTTCAAACACCTCTCTGTCATAATCATTTTTAGGGTTTGATAGTCTTTCCATATCAAACTCAGAAAGAATCTTGGCGTATGCTCCATCCTTTGTATTAAACACGGTGCTTCTTTTAGCTACAATTTCAAAAGGATTTAAAACAATATACTTAAGTGGAAACTTGTTTAAAGAAGGCCCTTCTGATATATTTTGTGAAAACTTTTTGTAATCATCTAGATTAAACTTGCCATCGATACGATAAAGAAAAATATTACCACTTCTATAGTACTCTCTGAAATACTGGTCCTTTAAGTCCCAAATTTTTATTCTGTCTAAAAGTTTTTCAAAAAAGTTTCTTGATGTCGCATTGCCGCCCTCTAGATACAATTCAGCATTAGCAAACTCTGACATCATATCAATAGTGTTTCTAAAAATAGGCACATTTGCATATGCTTTCTGACAAAGCTCAATAGCCTCCCTAACATTGATTCCGTCAGATGAAATTTCATAAGGAAGAAGCCCTCCCCGAATTTGGCTATATTTATTAAGTGGGGCTGCAACAGAAGATCGATTAATTCGGGTAGTTGTATTTGTCGATGATAAGTTAGTTATAGAACCAGATCGGCTGTATGATCCTTGAGAAACATGATATGCTTCACCCATTGTAGCTGGCTCGACGTTTTCTTGAGCCACCGAAGTTTGAGGCGAGACTTTTTTAAATTTATTCCAATAACTAGATTTTTTATTATATTTTCTTTTAGCCATAGTATATTATAAAGTTAATTACACTTTTAAAAGTAACTTTGTTAAGTTTTTTATATAAACATGGGCGTAAAACTCGCCGCAGTCTCTGCTGGCAAATTTATCATATCGTAATATATATTCATGCCCCAATTGCCTAGGACTATAGCAGAATAGGAGTCTTTCCTAGGTCGATCTACTCCCTTTTGTCTTTTTAGATTACTGGGCAGATCAAAACTTTGAGTGCCTCCAGTAGATGAAGTTACTTGTATAAGTGCACATTCAGCTTTCGTTAAGTCTATCATATCTTTTTGATGTTCAATAAAGTCAATCATCTTAGCGCCAACATTTTTTTCATCTTCGTATTTTGAAAACTTTAATTCTTTAATTGGAATTTTTTTAGCTTTTTGTAAAGAATAGTTGTCGTCCATAGCGGTTGCCGCAAAATATAATTTCTTTCTATCAAATGCCGTTTGTAACATTTCGTTTGCACTTCTAATCCAGTTAGATACTGGCTTTCTTAAAATACATATGGTGTTGCTACTTTTGTTGTAACTTCTTCTAGCTTCTCTTAAATCCTTCTCATAATCGTGTGGGTTATCTAGTTTTGGATCAAAAACACCTATTTCTAATTTTTCTTTCTTAAATATATCACTTTCATTACAAGAGTTAATAAACTGCACACCACCATTGTAGTCTCCCACAATCATAATAATGTTGAAGTGATCTAAGATATACTTGAAATATGTTATATGCTTTTTTAAGTTAGTTCCAGGTAATGCATAACTATGTACCAAAACGCCCTTTTTCTTTTCTGGTAGTAGTTTTATAACTTGTATCGCAAAATCATCAGACGCCTCAGATTCAGACCAAGAGGGGTCAAATGCTAAAATATATTGTGCGCCCTCTTCTCCAGCTACTTCTACTGATGGCGATTCGCCATCTTCAATCGTGCATTCAGCCATTTTACTGATTTTAAAATAACCAGCACTATCATCAGTAAACTGCGCATTAAACTCTCTATCAATTTGTGATTGACTCATTGTGCCTTTAGCTTGGCTAATTAAGTTTTCATCATAAAGGGCCTTGGGTGCGCAATCATAACTAAATTGCATAATACATCTTCTACCTTGATTTTTTGCGCCAGGATTAAAAATCATATTCTCATAAGCTTGATACATCTTATAGAGATACTCAAATTTGTAGGATGCAGATGATAGACCAATCATTTTATTCGATGGCCACTCAGTTCTTTCTTCTTCTGTCATTTTACCAGCCGCAATCATTGCATCTTCTGCGTCTTTAATTTTTTGTCTTTCTGTTGGATTTTCAACAACCGCTAGGAACGGCATAATAACCTCATTCAATACTTTCTCTGGCATAAGTAAAAGCTCGTCAATAATGATACGTTGAAAACGAAAACCACGAAGCTTTTCACCATCACCGAGAGGTAAAGCAGTAATACGGCTCTTGCCAATTTGCATGGACCATTCATCGTTAGATTTGCCTACCTTACCAATACATTGCTGAAACAATTCTGCTTTCTTGTCTTGTGATATATCCTCAATCTTACGAAAAATCATCTTGGACTGACGAAACGATTTGGAAATAATTCCGATATGCACGCCTTGATTTAACATGGCATCAAGTAAGGCAAAAATACCAGTAGAGAAGGACTTAGACATGCCACGAGACCAGACACCTAAAAAGTAATCGTTTTCCATCATGGCTTTAATAGCCATATGTTGAAACGGAAAAAGTTCGATACCAGTAAGCAATTCGGTAGTGAATGTCACATTTTCTTTTAAAAATTTATATAGCCAAAGTTTAGCTTTCGTATCTTCTAAATAACCCTCAAGTTCTAAAACTTGCTTATTTATATCTTCTTTTTTTAAAGGTTTTTGATTGCCTACTTCCCAACTCATTCTGCCTCCTTATCTAAAAAATATTGAATATCTACATTCCATAACTTATTACCTAAATATAATAACTTAGGAATTATCTCTTCGCTATGCGCTCTGTTATTTGTAAATACAAATTGACAGTGTCCTGCAAACTCATGTTGTATAGATATCAAGTTAGAGAATACCCAGTTTAATTTAGGCGATCTTCTTCCTTTTGTGAATATAGCTTCCTTCTCTATTGTCGCCAAGGGCTTTTCGATAACAATATACATATAGCTATCTAATTCTACGCATCTTTGCATCTCTCTTCTAAACCTGTCTACTTGACCTCCAAATGTTGACAAGAAGTCTCCTGCGCTTTTTCTATCTACAAATGTATTTGCAAAATTATTTCCGCCAAGCGTATAATCTCCAAAATCTAATTTTAAAATTTGTGATTTAGAAAATTTTAATGGTTGCTGTTCTCTGGTATCGATCAACACTTCAACATCTATGTCTTTGTAAAATTCTTTAGGCATACCTTTATAAAATATAGGTTTAGCACCCATAGCTTCACAAGCTTTCGTGTATGTGCCAAAATGTTTTTTATATGTATCTAGGTCTGGTAATTGACGCTTTGATAGTTCTAGATAAAACGGAGCCTTTTTATATTTCTTTCTATTGATTCTTCTTTTACCTAATTTTACTATGTATTCTTTGACCTCTGCCGCGGGCGCAGTGTCACACCACTTTACAAGTTGCGAACGGTTAATAAAATCGTTTTGAAAATATTCTTCTTTCTTCTTGAAGGGCAATGGGTTGCCGTTGAGTTTATTAAAACGTGGATAGTGTTTCACGTAATAATCTGCCACATACATTTTATGTGCTTTTAAATGTGCATGAAGGCTTTTTTCAGATTCAAACTCTGCTCCACATTCTTTGCATTTATAAGACATCGTCAATCCCAATACCTAAAACTCTAGCCTTCCAAGCGGCCATACCTTCTAGTTTTTGGGCCTCCTCTTTTATTATTTCTTTTTGCATTTCTGCAATTCTAACCATGTTCTTTCGTTCTTCTTCTTCTTGAAAAAGTTGTACGATAGAAAGAAAAGATGCAGTTTCTTTTTGTTTGTTAGCTAATCTAGCACCACGATCACCTTGAAGTTTTTTAGTTAAGTTTTCAATTCTACTTTCGCACTGATGATACTCTGAACTTTTGGCTTTAATAATTTCTGCCAACCTAACAGTCATTTCATCTTGATCGTCTGCACTTTCAAACATATCGTTTAGTTTTTGTAGGTGTCCAGTAATCAATTCTAAATTTATAATCTCTTTAGCAACGTTCATGTATAGATTAAGTTCGTCGGCAGTTAAATCTGGCTTGTCCCAAGTGAGTCTAATAAATTCTTGTTCAAACAACTCTTTATCCCTAAAAGAGGTATAGTTGTTTACGATAGCTATAAATCGTGAGTTCGATAAATTAATTCTTAATTTGTCGCAACAATGTTTTTGATTTCGAGACATCCTGCCTTCTTCTAGACCATACCCAGTTGAGTCATTAATCTTTTTAATTAATCTAGAAAGCGCATTTGGTGCGACATAGGTACTAGGAGCTTCTTCTCTTTCTTCTTCTTTATTTCTATTAACTACTTCATTTACAGCTCTCCACTCAACCGATAATCTAGCAACTTTCTTTTTAAAAAGTAAATCAGCTATTTCAGAGGTATTGAGTCCATCAGCTTTCATTGACTCTATTAAATCTAACTGCTCATCTGTTAAATTTACTTCTTTTGATTTTTCTGCTTTTGTAGTTTTAGCCTTAAGGCCGTTCTCTGCTAAAAATTTAGTTACAGCCCTACCCTCCTTAGATCTTCCGTCTAGACTTTGATCTTCAAACACAATTTTTGTAATATTAATTATGTTGGGGTCTTTTTGAAAACTCTCTAATATTAAAGTTTCTTGCTCTTTAGTTAGTTCTATCATATTATGTCATTCTCCTCTATAATTTTTTTAGCCTTTTCTTGAAAAATTTTTTTTAAGTTTTTTATTTGCTTATAGCCAGCAGATCTTTTCTTTTCGCTTGTTTTAAAGCCTAAGTATCTCGCTACCTCTTCTTCCGATTTATTTTGCACGAACAGCATTTTAAAAGCTTGAAATTGCCTTGTATTTAATTGAGTTTTAATTTTTTTTGTTAATCTGATGGTGGCTGCATCTAAATTAATACTTTCGTCTTTTCTAGAATGAATTTCGTGAATATGATTTTCCATTGTCACTGCCAGCTTTATATCGTAAGCGGTTTTCTTTTTCTTCGCCCAATCTGCATACATAGAACAAGAAGCGTCTTGAATCGTCGATGCGGTTTTACTACAGCCATCTCCACCAATATTAAATTCGCATCTTAGGCACGGCCTTACATAATTACCGTAATGATTTCTAAGTAAATTTTTAAACTGATTAGATACAACCCTACTGAGCCAAGGTTCTATCGGTTTGCTTTGATCCCAAAGGTCCCATTTTTTATGGATGTGTGCCATGATGACTTGTTTGATATCATCATAATCAATATATGTAACTGCATCGAGATCCCACTTTGATCGTTTTCTTTCTAAGGCAGCTTCTATTTCTTTAAGCTTTTCTTCGAATGAATACATTACAAGTTGTCAATATCTCTTACAATTCTTCTTTTTCTTTTTGGTGCGGTTTTACCGTGTAGCGAACCTAGGGTTTGTTGAACCGATGCCCCAAAGTCCTCTATTTCATATTCTAATTTTGAAATATTTGGCACTGTTTCTGCATCAGTTTCATTATCGCTGATAGCTTTAGACTTTCTTTGAGAAGATACATTTCTACTCAAAGGCTTAGATTCGTTTTGCGCAATCCCCATTGGGGCGCCACAATTAGAACAAAATTTAGGAGGGCTGAATTTGTATTCGTGTCTTGAACCACATTCTGAACAATATTTAATCATAGTATAATTATAAGTTTAAAAATAATTTTTTAAATTTTATCTTCGAGTTTCTTTACAATAAATTTTAATATTTCACTTCGTTTAATATCTTTAGCTCCAAATGTATTACAATATATTCCCTTCTCTTTGGACTCTTCATCATCGAACGCTTTGAAGATATTTGAAAATCCGCTATTTTTAATATCGCTTTGCATCATATCTCCACATATAATAATTTTTGAATTTTCTCCAATCCTAGTTAAAGCAGTTACTAACTCATTGTGAGTGAAGTTTTGAGCTTCATCGATAATAACTACTGTGTCGTTCCAGTTGGCTCCTCTTATAAAATTAACTGGCATACACTCAAATTGTTTTTTGTCTCTTAGAAATTTTATATCTTGAGGATGCAACATTTCATCAAGCTTGTCATAAAACGGCCCAGCAAATACTCCAAACTTTTCGTCAATAGAGCCAGGTAGCGATCCAAGGCTTCTCTGCGAACTCTCAGCTATGCTTCTGATGTATAGAATACCCTTCTCTAGGTCAGAGCTTATAACAGACTGTAAAGCCGAATATACGGCCATATAAGTCTTTGCGGTTCCAGCTGGCCCAGCAAGAAACATGAGCTTGGTTTCTCCATCTAGAGCAGTTTTTAAAAAATCTATTTGATTTTGGCTAAACTTAAACTTGCGTTCCTTAAACCTTATTTTTTGATTCAACTGCCTAAATTCCAAATTTGACATCCTACTACTATTACACTATTTTAATAGTTCTGTAATAGTAATTGATCCTCTAGCTAAATCTCCACCTTGAATAGAAACGTTTTCTGCATTTAGTCTGCCATTAATCGTTGATGTAAAAAGATCTGGTATTGCGGCGCCGCCATTTGCGGGCTCTTCAGAGTTTCTAATATGAATCTTTAGTATGCCAGGATTTGAGCCAGTGATCGGGACGAGTTTTTGGATGTTATCTCCTTGAATACTTAGTGTTTGTTCTTCGGTAATTAATTCGCACTTTTGTAAATTAAAACTGCCTACTTCATATACAGGAAGACGTTGAGCAGTGTATTGATATTGGATAGCTTCAAAAGTTTCGATATCGTCTAGTGGTGTTCCAGCTTCCCCACCAGCTGCTATAGCTTGACCAGCCGCATTTTCGCTTTTAAAAAGTGAATAAGCTCCATGAGCGTAATTTCCAAACTCTAGAGTATCGAGAGTATTGTCTCCACCGAAGTTGCCAGCGTTCTCGCCTGCGTCTTCAGTATCTCCATCATAGGTTAGATCCGCACTTGCAGACACGCCGCCCGCATCTGCGATCTTTCCACCCACGTTAGTTGTGGTCATTGGATTGTAAATAGTAAAGTCACATTGAACCAGAATCGGAGCATACGGAGTTAGCGTATAAGAAAAAGAATTCAGAAAAGCTCCAGAACCAGAAATACCGTTTACTTCATCTCCAAGGCGAAAAGTTGTACCTACATCTCCTACATCTCCAGTATAATCAGTTGGATTGAATTCATTTCTGTCAACATAACAACTAAACGAAAGCGAGGCGTTAGGAGGGCCAGCAAGATTAAAATTATCTCTTGTAGGTGCTTTACCTACAACTCTTACTGGGGCAATATTTGGGGTGTAATTGAGTTGTACTTGTTGCGCAATAACGCTTCTATTAATCGCATCGGCTTCTCCTGGAAGTTGGCTGCTATTATTGCCGATGAATTCGCCTAGAGCACTTTGCTCATTACCGAAATAAAGTGGTACGTCCGTATATGAAATATATGCCATAATTGTTATTACACTCAAATACAAGGATTAACTTGTAAAATTATTTTTTATGCTGTTGAAATAAATCGAAATTGTGGTAACCATAATGTTTTGTTATTTAATTCTCTTAAATTGGTTAATTTTATTCTTACTTTTGTGATACGAGGATCATTCATGTCGGAATGAGTTACCTCAGATTGGTTTCCTTGAGTTAATCCAGCTGCATTTAAGCCATAAACAGAATCATCTGCGGTTGTTATAAATCTTGCCCCATCCATAAAATCAATTTCACTACTTGATGGATACCCGTTTTGAGCGTCCTGCCTAAGGGTAATATTGTTTTCATCTGATTGACTTAATATTATATTTTGAGACCAATCTTCCTTAAATGATAAGAATGACGCAAACGTCGATAAATTTGGGCTAGGTTCGCCGTAATTCCATCCCGCAATCGACCCCTCTCCAGTAGCTGATGGAAATCCTGCCGAAGAACCATCATTATTATCATGTAGACAAGTAAATTCTAAAATTGCAGAGCTGTCCGCCTCTGGGTCTATTTGTCCTGTAATCGTACCTAATTCTGTTAGTATGTATGTTACATTTCCTGCTGGTGTTTGATAATCTATGTTCATTTGCAGACTATCGGCAACGCTATCTGAACTTTGACTTTCAAAATCTGAAGCGTTGTGAGGGAATCCTCCTCCTGCTACTTTCTCCGTTTCTCTAGAGGTAATTGTATTAATTACTCCAGGAAAAGATATATTTGTTGTATTTATTAAACTAAGTCCATTTGCTTCAAATACGATATTCTCACCCTCAAGTGAAAACGGAAGCTTTGATATTTTTTTTATTTTAAGACTAAAATTTTCTGGCGCAATTAATTTTTTATAACCTCTGTAATTCAGATTTGCAACAGTTGTGCCTCCAACACCAACTCCAACGCTTTCGCTAACTAAATAACCGTTTTCTAATTGAAATGTATTTAAAATTGAGTTTTCTCCACTTATTTCCATCTTAATAGTCCTGTTTCTATCTTTAGATCCACTCAAGAATGAAAATGTTTCTTCTGGTTCGTAATCCTCTACTTCAATGGCTATTGAAGCTTCTTGTAAAATTGGCCCGACTGTTTGTATGTCACTTGGTTCCTTAGAGCCTATTCCATAGGTAGCTTGTTTATTAATAACTTCCGAATAATTGAAAGACTGGACAGCGTTGGTTGATTGCTTGTCAAATGTTACTAACAATCCTTCGGGGATTATTTCTTCTGTGGTATTGTCGCTCACTGCAGTAGATGATAATGAATTGGAGGTTCCACTTAACGATCCATAAATAGTAAAATCAAAAGATGCTTGAGGCAACTCATTGATCGTAGCACTAACAGAAAAATTATTTAAACAAGTTTTATTAAAGCTTAAAAAATTATCTCCATATTCGAATTGACCAGATATATCACTTTTTCCTGTTAAAGTTCTTATGAAATCATTATTGTTTAAAATTTTATCTACAGAAACTTTTGTTTGTGTGGGGCCGTCTATTGTAGTTGGACTTATGCTTTGCCCCACGACTAAAGCTGGAGTTTCTTGGACATTTTGATTAAATGAAACGTTTTGTATAGAATTTAATTTTATAGATCCATTCCCACTGGATAAATATATATTTGCATCATGTGTTCCCTCTACTGCCATAAATACCTTTACACTTTTTCCTTTTTAAAAATTTTTTTTTCTTTTTTTAAATTTTTGCGTGTAACACTAGTCACCTCCATAGGCTTAATCGCGTGGTTGGTGTTTGCTATCGGTCGTAACAAATTTATGCCCCATTTTCCTATCCCCAGGATTATGGGGCTTTTTTTACAATTTATTTCACATTGGCACGATTCTTACTGTAATATAGGGCGTTATGGAAACATTAGCATACACAAGTACATTGTTTGGTTTGGGGGCTTTATTTTCTATGCTTCTCCTTTATACCAATCCTTATTATAAAAATAAAATAAGTAACGCTGTAAATGGATTAAATGTAGCGTATCATGTTGCCCTACAAAAGGCCGAACAAATAGAAATATTAAAACACAAATGGCTTGAATCTGAAAAAGCAGGTTACGACATTGGTTTTGAATCTGCCCAAGAATCTTGGGATAAGCACCATGCTCAAGACTGGCGCAAAAGTAAGAGAAAAGCTGCTTAATTAAATTAAAAAATAAACCAAAGCCGTCTCTTTAATTAGGGGCGGCTTTTTTTGTTGACAAATGTTTAAAAGTATGCATGATGATTTATCATGCTCTGATAGTTAAAGGGATATAACAGCTGATTTCTAATCTGCTATTCCAGGTTCGAATCCTGGTCGGAGCACCAGACTTATGAAAAATTTACAAAGATTCTTATACGCTTGGTTGCAAGTGTCCTTAGTGTGCCTCAATACGTGGCAGATCGCTAATGGTAAAGTTGCTGGTGCTATTTTTGTAGGATTTTTGATTTCTCTTGTTTGGTGCTTTAATATTCAAGGCATAGCCTTTTCTAATCTAATCGAAAAAATAATATACGCTTTTGGTGCGTGTTGTGGCACAGCAACTGGTCTTTTTATTTCTCGCTTACTCTACTAAAATAAAATTTATGAATACTGCATATAGTTACGATAATATAGTTCTAACGCCAAAATACTCTGAAATTAAGTCTAGATCAAAACTAGATACGTCAGTGGAGTTTTTGGGTAAAAAGTTTAAAAGTGTTGCTATGCCAGCGAACATGAAGTGCACTATAGATTTTGAAAAAGCAAAAGAATTAAGTGAGGCTGGATATTTTTATGTGTTGCATAGGTTTTATGATTATTATGATATTTATGATTGGGTAAAAGATAATCAAGATTTAAAAACAATTTCTATATCAGTTGGCGTAAACGCAAAAGATTGGGAGCTGGTAAATGATTTATTTGCAAATAAGCTTAGAGTAGACTATATAACTATCGACGTGGCTCACGGACATCATATATTGGTTAAAGATATGATTAGGCATATAAACAATCATTGCTTTAAACATAGTGCAAAAATTATAGCTGGTAATATTGGAACTATACATGCAGCCAGAGATTTAGGTTCTTGGGGAGCTGATGCCGTAAAGGTTGGATTGTCAATGGGTAAGAGTTGCACTACATATAATTGCACTGGAGTTGGCACACCTATGTTTAGTACTGTAGCTAATATGTCTTATCTTAATATCCCAGTTATAGCTGATGGTCAAATCAGAGAAGTAGGTGATGTATGCAAAGCGTTAGTCGCAGGTGCTGATATGGTTATGATTGGTAGTGAGTTTGCCAAATGTAAAGACAGCCCAGCAAAAACGATTGAAAACAAAAAAGAATTCTATGGTAGCGCCTCATCTACTAACAAAGGACACAATGGTTATGTAGAAGGTAAGGTTGTATATCTTGACATGAGACAAGAGTCATACCAAGAATATATTGACAGAATCAATCAAGGAATTCAAAGCTGTATGAGTTATGCAGGCACAGAGGATATTACGAAGCTTCATTTAATGGAATACTCTATATATAAATAGGGTCTTCGGATTTTTTTGCCCCCAACTAATTTCGAATACTGAATTTGGTCTGGGAGATTGATAAAACCCTCCCCCGCGCTTTTTCTGTAATATAAGCACCTAAAAGTTTTAACAATAGGGGAGGGTCTATACCACCCCCCCATAGCTATATATAAAATTTTTTTTCATTTTTTTTTCTCGGAATCCGTAAGTCGTTGACTGTCAACGAAATTTAATTGTCTCAGATGCTTGCTATACGCTTGACAACCGCAAAGAATTATACATACTGTAAGGCATGATCACAACAGCAATACTAGATAACAACAGTCGGGTCGATGTCCTAGGCATCGACGGAGCCAACGCAGTAATCCTCACCAAGGACGGCGAGGACATGGAAGTTTCGGTTGATCGCCTCAGTGCTTTTGATCGAGTCGAGTTAGACCTTAGCCCTTTGGAGTGGTAAGACTATGGAAAACAAAGAAATCGAAATGGTCATTGACCATCTCACGCAAGCAAGCTACAATGCTAACCGCAACCTGGGCGAAAGCCCAGAGCGTCTCGCCCTCGTCTTCGGTAAGAAGGAAGTCGCTTTGATGGAAGCAAAGTTTCAAAAACGCTTGACCATCGCACAAAAATAACTATACTGTTTACTATGACAACAACTAAATCAGATCTATATCGCTTGCACATGTGCAACAACTATAACTACGACTTGTCTAACCTTAAGATCGGTTGCTACTATCCTGTCGAGGGCAAGGTGTGTCGGCTCATGACCACAAAAAAGTTTGATGGCTACACCACATACCACTTCTCTGATTGGCGTTTAGGTGGTGGCAGAGTTTATACAATCTACGAAAACGCTGACGCTGAGGTTGCAAGATTCGACAAGCTAGTCGACTGGAACAAGGACAGCGTCCTCGACAAACAGAGACGACTTTGCCACGGCAAGATCGTTGAGACTCTCAGCCAATGCGAGATCACCGACAAGACAATCATCGCTGAGTATCACAACAACAAGTCTCGCCAAGACAAAGACATCGCAGAGTTTTACGAAGCTCGTCCTCACCTCAACCACGATTAATTCTATGAAAACAGTAAAGCTATCACTACATCGCAGCGAAGACGAACCATTCGTTCAGAAATGGGAAGTCGCTCGCAAATGCGTTTTTTCTGTTCGACTTAACCAAGAACATATCGACTATCCACACATACCACAAAAGCTTGCTGAACTTTTCTTTCATGTAACCAACGCACCGCTTGAACTTATAACTAAAGCACACGAAAAAATTCTTTTGGCTTTGTGGGAGAACTGTCGCAAGGAAAGACTTTACTCGCTAAGTGTTGGTGACGTTGTCAAGATTCACGACCACAACGGAAACCTCACAACTCTGATGTGCAAGTCAGTTGGATGGGAGGAACTGTAATGCCCGAAGATTACTTGGATCGTCGCGAGCAACTGATGGAAGACATCGGCACCATTGTCGAGAGCTTCGGTTACTTTGATAGTCAATTGGTTGACCGCCTATGTGACGCTGTGGTCAAGAACTTTCCTAGCGTATCCGAAAATCAGATACAAAAATAAAACCTTTGTTGTTCATCCGTAAGTCCCTGCAAGTCAACGACTTGCGGGGCAGGGGGCGGGGGCGCCGCGCAAGTGCTTGATAACCAACGACTTACGTAACTAAAAAAAAAATAAAAAAAAGTTAAAAAAACTAAAAAAAAGACTTGACTTTCTCGGATTTTCTGCTATAGTGATAACCATGATAACAAATAACACACTACAAATCGGACAGGCTTACATCGTGGATGGTGAGCCTATGGTTCTCAAGTCAATCGAAGGCGACCGCCACAGTTTCACCAATGGTCGCTACGGCTTCGGTCGCACCTTGGGTTCTCGCTTCTCTGACCTTCACACCTTGGCTAACCTCAAGGTTGCCGAAGGCGTCAACCCTCAAGATATCCTTGACCAACTTGAAACAACTACTCAGTATATGGCTGACTACTATCGTTCAAAATAATTAAAAAAAAAGTTCGATTAACGCTTGACTTCCGCTCTCTTATCCCTATAGTAATAACCATGATAACAGAACTAAAAACCGAAATCTGCGAAAAGGCTTGGTCTTTTCGTCCTACCCGTGTCCAACCCATCGCTATGCAATCCGCTTGCTTTGATGTCGAGAATCTATCTCTCATGATCAATTCCGAGCTTGGCTTTGGTGATGCTCTACTCAGCAAGAAGCAAGAGAAAGCTTGCGAGGTAGTCGCACAACGTATCCTTAAAAGCTTGAATAAAAGCTTGACCATCGAACAAGAGTAACCCATAATACCACAATGAAAAAGAAATCCTATATCGAAACAGTCTGGACAAATGAGTTCCTGTTTGTCACTCATCTAATCGCCTTCATGATCTTTGTCGGCACAATCATCTTCTTAATCGAAAACTCATGAATAAACTAATCAACTTCATCGAAAGCGAATGGTCTCGCCCTGCGATAGTGTGCTTCACTATCTTCCTTATGTTCTTCTTTACTTTCTTTCTTTCACTCGCTGACAAGAGAGAAGCTAACCGCATCGACACACAACGCCAAGCTTGGATAGAGCAAGGCTACCCAATCGGAGAGTAGCGTGTAGTGGAAAACTCAATACAATTATGAAACTAACTATCGACAGATTCACGGTCGTGACACTGTGCCTCACATTGATCACGGGCATTGCCATTAATAAATTTGAGATTGTCTCAACACTTGTAAGTTATATGTTCTAAGTCACTGATAGTCAACGAGTTACGGGGGCGGGGGCCGAGGCGCGGCGCAAGTCCTTGATATTCAACGACTTACGTAATCGAAAAAAAAGTGAAAAAAAGTTAAAAAAAAGTTTGACAACCGAAAAAAATTTCCTATTCTTTTAATTATGGATAACAAAACATACCACGTGTCGGGTCTCTTTGAGACAGGAACTGAAAACGCAACCTTCCCACGCTCTCGCGAGGGTCTGGACGGGGCTTACGATTTCGTGAGCAACGCCGCTGCCTACGTCATCAAGTGCGGTGACGAAGTGGTCGAGGAACTCGACCCTTGGGCTGAGTACGAGCCTACCGCTGCGGACTTGGCTCAAGCCGAGCGCGACGAGCGCCTGTTCAAGCAGGAGCTTATGCACTCTGCCGACTTTCGTTAATCGAAAGTTTTTTTAAGTTTTTTCTTGACTTCTCACCTCTCTGATATATAGTTCCTATTATGAATAAAGCAATCCTAGTTGATCCCTTCGCCCACACAATCTCCACCGTTCGCGTTGGCGACTACACCGACATTCAGAAGCATGTCGGGTGCGACATGTTCACCACCGTTCGTTTCGACGAGCGCAACACAGCCTTCGTCGAAGA
>VTLG01009254.1_pt1 | contig 58691 bp, 104 predicted proteins | sample 4694571 | NCBI WGS metagenome assembly VTLG01 (sample SAMN12604809, study PRJNA352737) | marine metagenome | biome: ENVO:00000447; feature: ENVO:00000209|ENVO:00000569|ENVO:01000036; material: ENVO:00002151; isolation source: viral sequences binned using virsorter ...
GCTATAACAAATGTTCCACTATCTGCTAAAAAGTCTAGATTGCCTCCTGCTTCATCTTTGATTGATAATAAAGTTAAAACATTTTTCTTAATACTTGATGCCCATGCCTCATTACCTACATACTTGTTTAAGGAATCAGATAATCCTGCAATGGCACTACCTGCACCAAAGACTGCAAGACCCACACCTATACCTGACATCGCAAGGAAGAATGTTCCTCCTTCTAAAAAGAACTCTGCTTTACCTCCGACATCATCTGAAATAGATAATAATGTTTTGATATTTTTCTTGACACCTTCAGCATCAAAATCTAAGAACCCACCTAAAGCGGCGAGTATTGCACCACCTCCTGCTACTAAGGCGGCGATACCCATAGTTTTAAGTAGAGACATACCTTTCTTATCTTTGACTGGTTCTATATCAGGTACTTGTTGACCTGTAGTATCTTGACCAGTATCACCTTCTCTTGTTGTCTCTGTTTGTTGTGCTTTACCAAAAGGATCTGGAGCAGGTTTTAATGCGTCTGCAATTTTTTCAAGATTTAGACCTTCACGAATTGATTGCAATTCTTGTAGCATCTCTCTCTGCACTACCAACATTTGATTAGATAAGGATTCCGTGCTATCTAAAAATGTAACTTGTTCAGAACCTATGCCACTAAGTTCTTCTTTCATTTCATTGATAGCATCTGCTAGTGATTGAAAGTCTGCCATTAGTTATCTCTACTTTGTTTTACTTTTACTCATATAAGCAGTAAATCCCATATATGCACCGACAACCGATGCTTGACCTATATAGAATAAACCTAAGAGTTCAGCAAGTGCTGAAACTCTACTATCTGGAATAATAGGTAAGAATAAAAATATAGTGAAACCCAACATAGATACCATAGCAACCCATGCCATCTTCTTTTGTGCCTCTGCCTTTTCTTCTTGCCTTTCAAGTTCCATCATCTCTTTTTCCATAGCAATTTCCTTATCGGTCACGACACCATCACCATCTACATCAAATTGTGAATACTTTGATTGGGGTTGTAGTTTCTTAACCATTTTTTATCCTTTTTTATTTCTTAATCTTTCGTTCTCTGCCTCTATGTGTTGAACTAAAAGATTTACATATATTTCTCTCTCCCACGGAATCATATTTTCAAGTTCACTTAAACTATACTTATGATGTTGCATCATTGTAAAGTTCGTTTGCATATAATTTAAAAGGTCGTCATGAGAGAGACCTATGCTAAAAAATTTTGTAGTCCACTAATACTTCTTACATTATCTTTACCACATTTCACACATTTATATTCCACATCTTTGCTTAGTCTTGGCATAGATGTAAAATAATCTCTTATTCTCAGGAATTGATCCTGTGTCATACTATCAATAAATTCTTGTAACTCTTCTTTTGAAGTAGTTCTTGCATCAATTATATTTTCACCATGTTGAATGCTTTCGATTGCATCTGCTAAAAAGTTCATGTTATCTTCAACTGAAGTCATTGATCCCATATTCTCTAACATTTTCATTGTAGGATATCTCATAGTAATAGTAATGTTATCAGTAATTTTGATTTTGTTACTAGGTACTCCGTCTCCTTGCAATGTGATAGTAGATAAATCTACACCTGTTTGAGTTACTCCTCCACATTCTTCATCTCTGCATTTTAATTTAAATTCTGCTACTTCTCCTATTGACTTTTCTCTAAGTCTTAGAAAAATATTTTCAATTTCAAACAGAGGTACCTGCTCAGGATCTACTTGGTCAAATGTGCAATTTTTTACGATTGTACCAAGAGCATTCATAATATCTGCAGGTTTTCCTTCCTCTGCCGCCATTAACAATAACTTTTGTTCTTTCACTAGAAAAGGTCTAAACTTAACTGTTCGACCATCACTATAAAGTTTCAAATCATATGTTGGCGCATTTATTTTTGGTAGTGCCATTAATTTCTCCTTATAATTTAATCACTATGTCCCAAACTGTCCAGTTGAGGGATTATAATTTACAGGATCAGGATGTGTCGTTGAAGAAACATTTCCGACCCCAAATAATTGAGATGTGTTTGTCCACTTTCTATATTGAAACTGAACATTTAATCTAGCAACATCATTAGTCGCCGCCCCTAAAGGAATCTCTGCTATCGTTTTAGGATAACACTCTTCAAGGGTACATTGATATCTTGCTTGTATAATACTGTTTTGTAATGTGCCTACATTTTCTAAAAAAGAACCTCTTGTTCCAAATCTACCTTCTCTCATATCTAACGCAAGTATATGAACATTAGTCGTATATTCGTTATAGTAATTCATGTGTGAGGTCTTATCATTAAATATCATACCTTGCCAGGATTCATAAAATTCTTTTAATATATAACCAGCATCTAAGTAGAAAGTCATGTTAACTGGTGTGTAACTTCTACCATAAGGCATTTCTCTACCAGGTCCATAAACTTTGTGTAATTTACTATCTATGTTTTGTGCAGGTAAGGCAGTTACTTCAGCAAATAATGAAGATAGATATTGACCGTTTGCTCTATTAAAACTTTGTGCAAAACTATCTGCACTTGAAACTCCGAAAGTTCTAAGTAGTGATGCTAATTGATTTGCACCACCGTTTTGATTTGCTGAAGGTCCTCTAGGTAAATCAACAATGACAAGATATTTACTTGACCTTGCGAAATCTCTAAGTTTTGCATTTGCTATAAATTCTTGTAATGCCATTGTTACTTCTTTCTCATTTTTCTAGAACTCTGAACAAATACACTAGACTTGCCAGCACCTACAAATTTCTCAGTAGGTAATATAGATGCAGTAGTCCAATCATCAGGTTGTATAAACAAAAATCTACTTCTCACTTGTCTTCTCAAATATATTTTAACTGAAGGTCTTACTTCTTTAAATCTTGAAATATTTCCTAGTATTCTCCAGTCTGCTCTTATTCTAGTATTTAAGTCTGTAGTTCCTACTTTATACTGACTTAGTTTTTCTAACAACTGTATTCTTACTAAAGGATACAGATAATGAAAATTAATTCCTATAAACCTATCACTTGCTATATCCCATGGTATCACCAAAGGAAAAGTATCATAATAAGGCAACCCAGTTGTACCTTTTCCTACTGGGTCGTATTTAAATAAATACATACGACCTGGCAAAGGATTATTTGTCAAGTTTCGCTTGTAATCATCTTGAAATCTAGGTGCTGGGTATGTACCTCCTACAAGTTTACGAACTTGATTTACATACCATTGACTAGACTTTTGAGTATTACCAGCATTCTGTCTTACTTGTCCTAGTACATCTTTAGTCGCCATAATAGTATTTATACCTTTACTTTAAATGTTCTTCAGTTAGAATTACAAAGTTCCATTGTCTATCTTTAGCAAATTCTGTTGCCGCTTTCCATTTTGCTTCATTAACACCCCATGTTTTAACTTCACCATACCATCTTTTAGTCTTTTTAGTAGGTGTTCTAGGTGGGGGTTTAGTTTGTTTTTTAGGTTTAACTTCTACTAGATACTCTTTAATAGTACCTTCTTGTGTTCTTACTTTCATATAGAAATCTACGAAATAACGATGTATGCGCCTGTCTATAGGCGAAACATAAGGTATAACGCACTCTTCACTATTCCATTGAATAATGTTCTCATGTGTATCACAATATCTCATAAATCTTCTTTCCATTAAAGACCTATAGATAATTGTTGTTGGATTACCTTTATATTTCTTAGGATTTAAAGGTGTGTATCTTCCTTTGTATGGCATCTCTCAAACTCATATAAATATACTATGACAAATATTTATAGGTGTTAAATACATGGCATTCGGTAGAGCAATAGGAAAATTCGTAAACGATGTAGTAGGAGGTCATTCTCTAACAGATAGTAGAGAACCCGCTACTGCAGGTAGACCTCACAAATATGCAGTAAACGGATTATCATATCCACTTGAAATGGGTGTTGATGCTCCTATGGAATTAGACCATCATGTTATATTTGATATCTTTGTAGATGAAACTACAGAATTTTCAAGTCTTGCCGCTAATACCACAGAAGGTAAACCTAAAGCATTTGTGGCACCTAAAGGACAAGCGGCAGGTACTACAAATATAGGACAAAAAATTAAAGATAATATTGCGACAGATTTTAATAATGCATTTGGTCTTGCATCAGAAAAAGCAGGTGAAGTTAACAAGACTGCAGGAAAAGGTATAAAACAAGGTGCTGAAGGTGTGGGTGGTGTAGCAGACCAGATATTTAAAGGTCCTAGAAAAATGAAGAAATTAAATTCTTCTATCGCATTACAAGTTCCTAACTCTTTTCAAATGGGTTCAAGTGCAAACTATAGTGGTGCGGCGTTGGGTCAAATGGCAGGATTGTTTAATAGAAAAGGTGGTATATCAGGACTAATTAGTAAAGCAATGGATCCTGCAACTCGTGGTGACCTAATGAGACAAGAAGGTGGTGATGTGGCAAGAGTTATTGCAGAAAATGTCATTAAAATACCAGATGCATTCGGTTTAAATTTAGGAAACATACTGACAGTTTCTACAAGAAGAGTTGCTAATCAACATGTCGAACAAAGATTTGATGATATGTCATTTAGAGAATTTTCATTTGCATACGAATTTTCTGCAAGAAGTGAGGCAGAGGCAGTAGCAATAGATAATATTATTAAAACTTTTAGATTTCACATGCACCCAGAGTTAGTAGAGAGTGGATTATTCTTTTCTTTTCCATCTCTATTTGATATTAGTATCATGTTTAAAGAAGACCACAACCCATTTATTCATAGAATATCTACATGTGTTCTTACATCATTTACAACTAATTACACATCAACTGGTGTGTGGTCAACAACCAGAGATGGTCAACCTACAGAAATACAATGTACGATGAACTTTAGAGAAATCGAACCTATGACTAAACATCGTATCGCTGAAGGATTCTAATATGTCAAGTTATTTTAGAAAATTTCCAAAAATGTTATATGATTTAACAAACCCATTAACTACAACATATGAAACTGGTGGTAAAGCAAATATTATTGTTGCAAAAGATATTATAAGAAGAGTAGCATTAAAATCTAAGTTTAGAGAAAATGCCTTTGCTTATGATAGTTATGATATTAAAGATGGTGATAGACCTGACATAGTTGCTGAAAAGTTTTTCGGCGATAGTAAACTTGCATGGATTATTTTAGTAACAAACGAAATACATGATATCTATGAAGATTGGTGTTTATCAGAAAGAGAATTAAAAAAAGTAATTGAAAGAAAATACGGAGGTCCTGGACCTTGGATAGTTTATGGTACTGATACTCACTACGCAGGTTATAGAAGTTATTACTATCCTGTATATCTAGATATGAATGCCGCTATCGCAAGAGATAAAGTAGAAGGTGGTGCAGGCGGTAAACATGACCATACATTTACAGAATATCCTAATGTAACATTTTATATGCCTAATGCTTTCAGTAATCATGCATTAACAACTGCACCTACATCAGGAGATTTTAAATTATATACTTCTAATTCATCTGCTGATGGCATTCATCACTATGAAAAAAATCAAACATCAGGTGATACAAAAATTAAAGTAATTGTAAATAATGAAGTAGGCGCAACGGCAATAACAAACAAACAATATGAAGAAGAGAGAAACGAAACTAAACGACAAATCAAAATTCTTCGTAGAGAGTTAGTTCAAGATTTCATAGAAGAGTTTGAAAGTTTAGTTGCTATATAAAGCAATGATACAATTAACAAACGAAGCACTTAATCATCTAGAAAACCTGACTAAAGAACATAATAAAAAATATGTTCGATTACAAGTTAAAGGTGGTGGTTGTGCAGGTTTTGAATATGAATGGTCTTTTGAAGATGAAGATAATAGAGAAGATATGATTATTGAGAATGTATTGTTAATTGATAGAATGAATGAACTATACCTAAGAGGTATGCATTTAGATTATAAAAAAGAAATATGGGGTAGTTCTTTTGTATTCGAAAACCCAATGGCAAAATCTTCTTGTGGTTGTGGTACTTCTTTTAGTGTTTAATTAGCAAGAGGATTATCTAATGCTCTTTGTAACTTCTTATTAAGTCTATCTTCCAAGTCTTTCATTTGTGTATCTATATCTGATTTTACTCTATCTCTCTTATTATCAAATCTCTGGTCAGCAATGTCTATCATTTCTCTCACATCTGTTTCGACTTTCTTGACATCATCTTCGACTTGGTCTACAATCTTTTCTATACGAGTTAAATCATCTCTCATGGAGTGTTTCATATCTCTAGCATAACCTACAGTTTCAGTAATGCTTTCTTTGATGATTTGTATTTCTTCTTTGAATAAATTAATCTCTTCGGTAACTAAAGCAAGATTTTTATCAAACTCAGATAAGTCAGGAGCAACATACTCATTAATCTTTTGTTCCATTTGTTGATATCTACTAAAGAGTTCGAATCCTCCCCATAGACCACCAAGTATAGTTCCTATGATTGGTAATATAATTAAAAGTTTACCGCCTTTAATTTTAATTCCTGCTACATCTATTTCTGCCATTTTACTCCTCAGTAATTAATTTTTTAATGTGAACATTACCTAATTTATCTGTCTCAATTTCTGCTTCAGTTTTAATACATTTATACTGCACATTACCTGAACCGTTTAATTGTCTTTCTGCCACTCTTTTACCTTTAAGGCACTCAGACATTGCAGGTTGTATTCTATGTTCGTGCATCTCACCTGCTATCCATAAACACAATGCTACTACAGTTTCTATCATTCTACTCTCGTCTAACTTCCGTTCTTATAAACTATTTCTCTATTAGCATCTTTTAGATTTTCAACATCTTCTAAAATTTTCTCGACTTGTTTTTGTAAAAACTCAATGTTAACTTTGTTAGTCATATTTTGCTCAAGGTTTTTTTCTATCTTCTCTACACTTCCATAGAGATCCTCAATCAACATAAACTGCTCACTATCGGCGGGTAGACTTCCCATCTCACCCCTGGGCCATTTTATTCTAAATTCAGTATTTTCTTCTACATCATTCTCCATCAAAGTAATCTTTGTAGAGTTTTGATTTAGTCTCTCATTGATCCCAAAGTAAGACCAAACACCTATTGCAACTGCTCCGATAATGGCGAGCATATTACGAACAGGCATACTAACTGCAGTATCATCGCTTATATCCACTCTATCTTTTGTCATATTAATATTTATTAATCCTTCATGTTCTCGTATTGCATATCGACCATCTTGTTATGCAATATTTCATTTGCAAGTCCTATTCTCAAAGCACTAGGATTAGTTGCAATATTTTGTTGTTGTATGTATAAATCAGCGGCAGGATATCCTATCGCATCTGCTAAGAATATTCTATACTTACCGAAGTCGGCATTGAAAGCAAGTAAGGCAGTAATGTAATTCTGTATATTTGCTTGTTCTTCATAACTTGCCGCCTCTGCTTGTTTAACTGTTAATTCTGCGACTTTTTTAGCAATGATTTCTTTCATCTTTTTCTTTTTAGACTGTTCTTTTTTCTTTTGCTTTTCTTCTTTAGTTTCTTCTTTTTCAACTACCTCAGTCTCAACACTTTCTTCGACTGTTTCTTCTACAGGTTCTTCATTAGCAGTTGGTTCTTCTTCGGTAGTTGGTTCTTCTTCTACTGTTTCTTCCTCGACTGTTTCTTCAGTCGTTTCTTCTTCAGGCATTTCTTCAGGCATCTCTTCAGTTGTTTCTTCAATAGGTTCTTCGCTGGTAGTTGGTTCTTCAACTGTACTTTCTGTTTCGACTTCTATATTTTCAACTACAGGTTCTTCTATTACTTCAGTTTCTAACTCTGGCATAGTTTCTAACATTTCACTAAACTCTTCAACTAGTTCTTCAGGAAGTTCCATAATCATTGTATCGTCTATTGAAGGTAGTTCATCTAATATATCAAAGTTTGGTAATTCTATTATCTCAGGCATCTCATCTATCTCAGGCATCTCTGGTAAAGTTTCTACTAAGAAGTCTGATTGAAAATCATCTTCAGGTATAGCAAACACAATTATATCATCTTCAGTATCTAATACATCTGAAATGGAAAAACTACCATCATCTATAAAGTCATCTAAAGGATCTAAGTTCTCAAACTCTTCCATTAACTCTTCAGCAATTTCATCAGGTGTTAAAACACCGTCATCATCAACTGCATCAGGATTATCTCTATCTGCTATTGCCTCAGCATATCCTGAACATGTAGGTGAGTATAAAGGGTTTGTTGCACATTGAGTTTCTATGAAGTCATCTATTGCATCATCATAGTTAGGACAACCTGGGTCATATAAACCATCTGCTACGCATGATGCGTTAAAGATATACTCTGCATATGCAGTTGCGTAACCTGTGCATGATGTATCCCATAAAGGATCAACTAAACACATAGCACCTGTATTTGCGATTGCTCTAACGATTGCTTCTTGTGTAGCAGTATCTTGATTACTATAATCCATTATGTTTGCATTATAATAATTTGTAGCGGCACTACCATATGGTGGTGTACCACTAGTATCTAAACCAGGTATACGAATTACACCATCTGTTAAGTCACCTGTAGAACCTATGGTATATGAATGTAATTCTAAGTCTATCTCCCATTGATATAAACTAAAGGAACCATCAGGTCTAATTTCTACACCTACTGTATTTAAATTATTTCTTCTTGCATATTCTGATAAGTTTTCCCAAACATATCTTTGATAGTTCTCTGTTCCTTGAGTTAGAAAACGACCATTACCGTAATCTATTAAATCTGTCCATAAAGGAAATATTGCATATGACCATGCACTTCGAATTGTACCTGTGTATGTATCTCCTAAGTCATAACCATTACAACAAAAACGATTGACAATACTTCCGTTGTATCTACTTGTACCAAACTCAGTATCATAGAAACCTACAACACCGTTAGAGAACATTACTGAATGTTCAAATGTTCTATCGTAAAAAGGAAATGCAAAAGGTAGTGGGACCTGAACATAGCAGTCATCACAAATATTATGTTCTACATAATTGTTAGGATCAGTAGTGTCTATTAAATCTTGATTTGCAATACTACTAGAGGAGCAGTAAAGCAAGGAGAGTAGAAAAACTAATACCGATACCAACGCCTTTGAGTGTGTCATTTCGTTGCTCTTCTTTTTTCATTCTTTCAGGTCTTAGTTCAGGATAAGTTTCCCAAAGTTCTTTCGCTTCATCTCCAATCTTACCCATAAATGGGCAAGGTGTTCCTGCCATTTCCATTGCTTTGAAAACTCTAGTGTCTTGACAAAGATTTGATACTGCGGCAACCTTCATACCCATATCATAAAGTGTTTTGGATAGTTTTAGTCTTTCACAGTTTAGGTCTCTTACTGCAGACCCTCCTGAAAATCCTAATACTTGTGTTTGAACTGCGCCAGAAAAACCAACAGTACAGAGGTCACTATTAGATGTATTGATTGATGGTGATATAGCACTAGGTGGTGGAGACTTTACTGTAGTCTCTGTTTTACCAGTAGTGTTAACTGTAGAATTTGAAGTTGATTCCGTTACTACAGGATTGCCGAGTGCAATGCCGCCCATCAGAAACATCGCAAAAATAAAAGTAATTACTGCGTTGGTATAATTCATTGTTGTCCCTATTATTATTCTTTGACATAGATATTTATAAAATAGAGACTATCTATCAGGTAAAAAAAAGAGGGGTATGAAACCCCTCTCCGAAAATACTTATGCCGCATAGCAGACGCCTAAGTAATGTTTTCTATCTCCTTTGGTTGTCCACTTCTTCGAGGTAGTATTTAAATCACACCTCAAGGCACGACTAGTCGTTGAAGATTTGCCTTTATTCGTTTGCTAGTTTAGAAAAGTACGACATTGCCTCATCGTCTTCTTCCTCAACTACTGTTGAATGTTCACCTACAGATGCAGGTGCTACGGAAGGACTCGACACGGTAGAGATAGTTCTCTCACTCTCTTGCATAGGTGCAGTTGGTGTTGCACTTGCTGAGACATTTAGCACTAAGTCAAGTTTCGCTTTTAGTTCATCATAAGATTTAAAATTAGATGCATCTAAGAACGGTGCTAGTTTGTACTGAGACTTCCAAAGTGTCTCAATCTTACCATCATCTTCAAAGATTGCAGTAGAACTATCAAACTCTGATTTATCATAGTTCGTAAATCCTTCTACTTTTCTAACTTTCAATTTAAAGTTACAACCTTTCCACGGATCAAAAGGATTCGTAGGTTGCTCATCTTCAAATTGTGGTTTCATTTTATCCATAATCTTATCAAAGATTTTTTTACCAAACTTATACAGTTTGACTTGACCTTCATTCTCTGGGTGCTTAGGATCAGACACTACTAGAATATTAGCGATATAAGAAAGTCTTCGCTTTTGCTTTCTAGCAATCTCTTTATTTGCTTCAGTACCAGAGTTCCACAATACAGAATTATATTCAGATACAGGATCTTTCTGATTTAAAGTAGTAAGAGAATTTTCAATATACCACTTACCAGTAGGACCTTGAAATCCATGATTCCATATTCTTACCCAAGGCAACTCTTCGCCTTCGGACTCAGGAAGAAATCTAATCACGGCATAACCGTTACCAGATTTATCTAACTCAGGTCTCCAAAATCTATCATCTTGCGATGAATTATTGCTATCGTTTTTGGGAGTGTTGATTTTATCAACTTCAGATAAAAGTCTTGAAAGATTATCATTAGACTTTTTTAAGTTTTCGAATGTACTCATTTGTATTTACCTCGTATGTTGCGTTGTATAAATTGTCGTATCCACAAAATCATAATATGAGACTATTTATAATATAAAGTTGATGCTTTTTATTTTGTAGAGGCAAAAAAGCATCAAAAAGACCTTGCACCTTTTAGTTTTCTCACTCACTCTGCTAGAACTAACCGCAAATGGTAAAACTGCAGACACTCCACGAAATGAAGTAGTGTGATTATATATCTACTAACACAAGTTAGTATCGTACAATCTTTTTCTACTATAGAACAAGTCCTTACATTTGTCAACATCAAAATGTAAAAAAGGTTTATATTTTAGTATCTTTTGCCGTTCTTTTATCCAGAAGAAGTCATCGGCAAGTTCTTTGTTCCAATATGATAAAAATTTATTAATGCCGTCTAGCATGATAATCGTTTCGATGTTTACTTCTTTTCTACTATACATCTTTAATAGTAATGGGTGTTGACCATCTTTGATTACAAAACATTTATCAAACTTATTCATATCTTCTTCGGCAAGTTCTAGAACAATCTTTTCTAAATCTGTTTTAAAGTTTTCTGTTAAACTTTGTATTCGACCTTCCCACTTGTGATAAACTCTTACTGCTTCTTCATATCGAAATACACCGCCCCATATATTACCATCAATATGATTAGCGATTAAAAACTTAGGAAGTGTATCATCGGTAAACTCTTCAGCAAGTCTTTGAAAAGAGAGTTGGTCTTGTCGCTTATAAAAACTTTCTTTTTTAAATTTTACTGCACCTTTAGTTTTTGTAATATCATACTTCTCACTAGTGAAGTGTAATTTAAAAGCAAGGTAAATTTTATAAGCATCAAATTCGTTCATTTGAAAGGTGTGCCGCATATCCATCCTACTAAACTATATCTCATACCTTTTGTTACTGGTTCTACTTTGTGAAACATAAACGATGGAAAGAAGATTGTCAAGTTCTTTTTCGGTAAAATTGTATGTATTCTTTTTTCATAAGGCACTACAGGTTTAACTCTAGTCTCAATTAAAAAATTACCACCTTCATAATCATCATTCAATAAACAACTAAATGACATCTTTCTAGTTAACCCATTAGGATAAGGTTTAATATGCTGGTCAGTATGCCAGTCATAATGTTGACCAGGTCCATATTTTGTAAACTGTAGATTTTCTATTTCAGAATGATGCATATTCCAGTTTGCCGCTTTGTTTGTTAATCTTACTGCGGCGATAAACTTATCATATATCCATCTATTCTCTAGATTATTACCAATAAAAGAAATATGACTATTTCTTGCTTTAGTTTTACCTTTTTGATAAATCTCTCCTTCTTTAGGATTTAAACTTTCACCTAAATCTATAATCTTTTGTATTTCTTCTTCGGTGAGAATATTATTCGCTTCAAAATATTCTTGCTGATAAATCATTTCTTACTCCTTTATATCGGCAGAGTATTAGTCTTCGGTATTAGATGTAGTTCTTGTGCATTTAAGGCAACTTTATCTTTAAGTGTTTTAGTTATAAACTTTTTAACATCTTGTGGTTCTACATCATTCTTTTCACAAAAGATTACTATCGCATCCATGTGATTAACTTTTTTATCTTTTACGATATCTTCGATTGTTTTGCTAAAGAGTTTAGGTGTCATCGGGGTCATCTTTCATCCTTAATTAAATCACAGGCAAATACTACCCTTCGTCTTTCATCATCATGTTTGTGTACTTCATGATAAAGATAACTAGGAAAGAATAATAACTTACCTGGCATTGCTTTTGATTTCCATCTTGGTGATCCATATACTTGAACTCTAGGATCAGCAAAAAGAGTTTCTCCTATATTATCAAAATATAATATAGCACTAATTTTATCTTGAGGACCATGTCGGTGTAGTGATTGTGGTATTTCTTTTGCTACAACATTTACCCAAGAATGTTTTATAATATAATTATCTACATCAAATGTATTCGATACAGTTTTTTCTATTTCATCATGAAGTCTTTCAAAGTTCTCACTAATCTTAAAACGACTTAAAGTATTGCTAGAAGTATAATAGGTTATAGACAAATCAGATATACCTGTTTCTTTATATGCATAATCTAACACTTCGTCTTTCATAATCTCTGCACTACTAGGAGATATAAAAACTTCGTCTTCGTAAACAGGTGTTGAAAATAATTCGTGTTTTGTAATGGGTATGTTCATTCTTGCACCAAAGTCTAATTTCATTTTAGTCCCATCTATAAAAGATGTGGTCGCCTACTTGTGTTATGAGAGTTTTTGTTTTTGCCCAATCAGGATTAACATAAGTTGCATGATAGTGTGTAGCACCTTCTAGGTATCCATCATATTGACCTGCGATAACTCTTTTAGCAATTATGAATGCTCTTGCAAATGCATCTTCATTCCATATTCTATCAGACTTACCATCACAATACCAACTGAATTGACATTGATGTTTTTTAGGATAGTATATTCTTTTGTGGTCTTCTAAGTCAGGATATTGTCTTGTCTTCCAACTTTCTTTTACAGGTCCTTGATAAACGACTTCGCATATTGTATTAGGAAATCTACTATCTTTTACTCTATTCATTACAACTAAAGCAACTGATATTTGTCCTGCATTAGATTGAGACTTTGCCTCAAAGTAGATATTTTTTGCGAGACAACCTAATTCTTCGATATCGTCTCCCATCGCTTTTGCACTATGATTAAAAAATATAACCCAGATAGTGGCAAATAATAATATTATAAGTTTTTTCATAAGTTCATAATAGACTATAATTTGTTATTTGTCAAGTAAAAAAACCATAAGAAAAATGCGACTTTTCTGTTGCAAGGTAAGTCGCCAACCCCTCAGATTATGCCGCTAGGGCGTACTCTGAATGTGCAAAGTTATCGTTTGCGTTTGTAAAATTGAACTGATTATCGGTCGTGTCTTACCGGCAACTCCAGACAATCTAATAAATTTCAGTCGATCCTAGTTCACCCCCATAAAAAAATTCTCTGAATTTAAAAATGTTTTGGTGGAGGTGCAGGGTACTGCCCCCTGGTCCTGCAAACCTTTCAATCGCTTTCATCATTGCGACTATATTTATAGCACAAGACAACTTAGATGTCAAGGGAAAAATTAGATTGATGTACCACCCTCTGTAGAGTAATTTTGTTGTATTGGTTCATCTGTTTGATTTTCAAGTTCTTGCTCTTTTTTGTAACTTTCTTTTTCTTCGTCAGTTGCAAAGTTTTCATTCACTTGAAAATCTAGACCACCGCTAACAGTACATACTAGATTAACTTGTGGGTATGTTTCTAGAATAGTAACTTGACCTCTATCATCACCAGTCTTATCAATCCACATTGTGATGTATGCATTGTCGGCAGGTCTATACCATTTACCAAATATAACTGCACCTTCTGTATCTAAAAACTTAAATACTTTTTCTATTTCATAACTACAGATTACAGGTTTCTGTCGATAGTGTCCTTGAAAATCTTCTTCATCGTTCTCAGGTTGAGCATCTTCAGACTTATCGTTTTCTAATGGTGCAGTAGGACTAGGATTATAACTAGGTTGATTACCATACGCAGTTGATACTCCTAATACCCCTAAGAACAAAAAGAAGAAAATAATAATTTTACTTAGTGTTTTCATTTTCGTATCTCTTCCTCAGTTCTTTAAACTGTTCTATATAATTATCTCGTTTTGTTTGAAATAATTGTGCTTCATTGCCTTCAACTGCCATGATGATAACTATGTTAGATATCGGTATGCCAGTTCTCTCTTCAAACATCACCGCATAGGCACTACCTTGCATAAAGTAGTTAGTGATGTAGTTTTCAGTTTTAGGTTTTGATGATGTTTTAAAATCTATTACTGAAAGTTTATTATCAAATTCACCTATACAATCTACTCTTCCTGCAGACTTTAAGTGGTCAGAATACAAAGTCTTTTCTAGTAGATTAATATTATTTATGCGAGATAAGAGATTTTTTGTAGAGTTGAACAAGTCTTTATCTAGTGGTGAACTAAATGACACATCCTCATTACGCAAATACTTCTCTACTATATTATGATATCTTGTACCTCTAGCAGATGATTGACCTGATATTCTATTTGCTTTTTGTTCACCTACTCTTTGCCGCCATTGATAAATTGATTTTCTTGTAGACCAACCTAGAAGAGTAGTAACCGATGGGTACTTCTCTCCTGTAGGTGTAATATAAAATCTAGAGTTGTTTTCGTTTAGTGTTTGTAGTTCTGGTATATCAATCGTATTTACATGATTAAACATTTATTTTTATCCTGGTATAATAGGTCCTATAATATTATCTAGTCTTTCATCATTACCACAAGTATCCTCAAAGCAATGTTTCATTTGTATATTGACATCTATACATTGCCATACTAAAGATACTCTTAATGATTTAGTATCTGTAGTTGAAAGACCTCTGTGAGTTACTCCTGCATCAAAGAAAACTGCACTATCTTGTTCATAAGGAACTTCTTGAATTTCAACTTCATCTTCATTTTCAAATTTAAATTGTGTTCCTTTATGTTTTCGATGAGGATTAAAAATAGGATAGTATAACAAAGTTCTTATATTAGGATTTTCGTTGACATCATAATCATCATGCCAAGGTCCATCTAAACCTTGTGTTTGTCCTAATAGATAACATCTACCTACTTTTGATAATGGGTGTATGTTAAACTTAGCACATGCTTTTTGCCATATTCTTTTCACAAAAGGATCTTGTTGAACATATAATCCATCAACGGTATAATCTGAACAAAAATACTTATTGTCATTAGGGTGACCCATATTATAAGTCCACCTAAAGTTATGTTGAAAATATGTATCAAAGAAGTCTAGTGTGTCTTCATCGTGGTTTAGTTTTTCTACCTCAACTGGAGGTCTTTCTTTATTAATATCAATCATCAAATTCGTACTTCAACTCACCATGTTCAAACAGGTGTGCCTCTGAGTTCCTTCTTCTTACAAGACCTGAGACAACTTCGCCGCCTGCTCTGTTCCATCTTCGTATCTGATTAGGAACATCATCGTAATCATTCTCATTTAATCGTTTAAGTAATGTACTAGATTTCAAGTTACCTGGTCCTAAGTTAAATGTCCATGCCACCAAGGCATCAAACTGTTCTTGATTTAATTCGCATTCTACATAATTTTTAACATAATCCTCGAACTTAGTCAAGTCTTTTCTTAGGATTTCTTCCGCTTCTTCTTCGGTAACTGTTTGTCCTTCGGCAACATCGCTACCTGTATGACCATAACCAATAGTTACAACTCCAACAATATCTTTATAGGCATGTAATTCACAACCCTCAAAGTGTTTGATGAGTTCTATTCCTTTATCGCTTATCTTCATGCTATCTTACTCCTTAATTTCTTATCTATGCTATCAAAATTCATAGCATATTCTTTTTTGTTTTTACTTATTATATATTCCTTTACTAAACCACTTCTCACAATATCATGCTCTTTAAATGCTATAGTTCTAAAAGATTTCATATCGTGTAGTATTTCCATAAATTTAATTATGCCGTTTTGTTCTTGTGGGTTTCTCAAATCTGTTTGTAGAAAATCACCACAGAAATAAATCTTACTATTTTGTCCTACTCTTGTCATGATAGTATCTAGTTCATGAAAGTTTAAGTTTTGACATTCATCAACAATTACTAAACTATCTCTTACAGTAATACCTCTCATGTAAGAAGTAGGCATGAAGTCTAGTATATCACTATATTTAGCAAGGTCATATGGGTTAGGTATTCCAGGAAATAGTTCTTCGAACAATGCGTTATATGGTTCTGTATATACAGATGTTTTTTCTTCAGTATTGCCTGGTAGAAAACCTATATCTCTAATAGGTAACATTGACCTTACAATTAATATTTTTTCTTGAGGTACAGTTCGATTTAATATTGCGTTCAAGGCAAGATACAACATGATAAAAGTTTTGCCTGTACCTGCATACCCATGTAGCATAAGATTTTTTTCATCATCGAATGCTTGAAAGGTTTCTTTTTGTGCTGGTGTTTTAGGATTTATTTCTTGAAGTAAACCTGGTCTTAGGTTTTTACATGTGATAATTTTTTCTCGTCTAGACATTTAGTTCTCCCTTTAGAATATCTAAACATAATATTAGGTCATCAATTATTTCTCATCATGACCGTATGGACATTTACCTCCTTTGTATATCTTTTTCATTTCTCTATATGGTGCGGCACTTCCCCACCTACTATTCATGTGATTTTGTAATACTCTTTCATGTGCATAATCATTTTCACTTGCTTGTCTAATCTCATATGGAAAATCTGTTCGCTTAACAATTAAGTACCAAGCAATAGGTGTACCGAAACTTAGTTCAAATTTAACACCTTTATCTCGTAGCATAAAAAAAGTATTAAACATATGATAAAAATCTGTATCAATAATACCTGTCATTGTTTCTAAGACAGGATGAAAGTGATAAACTGGATTAGTAATGATTGTAGAATAACCTTTAGGTGTTATGATACGCCAAGGACTATGTAATTTTAAAAGTGTCTTTGCATAAGTTCTAGGCATATGAGGTATCATTGTATCGTATTGTCCTTCAGGATGTTTGCTGAAAGGAACAAAGTCTTTGCTAAAATATTCTTTCTTATAATAATTAACATCTCTATCTGATAGACCTTTATTTCTAAGATGTCTTTCAACCTCTTCTAACTTTGCTCTTTTAAGTAAAGTATAATTTGCATGTCTATCATCATCACCTTGAGGCATATAACCACCAGTTTCATTTGTAGGTGTAAAACATATTGCCTCATCTCCTGTTTGTGATACTTCTATAACTGCTTGTGACCAAAACAAATTGTAATAACCTTGTGTCATTATATCTTGCATACCTGGGCAAGTTTTAATTGTGTGATTTCTAGTTCCCCATTTGTGAGGAGTGCCTGAAGGAAGTTGAGTGAGTGTGTGTTCTCTTAAATCTTCAGGATGTATTTTATCATCTGAAAAAAATTTAGGTAGGTCTTTATACCATTGAGGTACAAACTTAGATGCAGGTATGATAGGTTGCCACTTTTCTAAACCTTCAACTATAGAATAAAACTCTACTTTAGGTTTAGGTGCTACATAAGATTTTTTTTGTAACCATTTCGCAAAGTCTTGAATAACTTCTCTAATCATTTAATCTCTCTAGTAAGGGGTGGTGGTCAGGAAGATATGTCAACTGACCACCGATGCAATACTGGATTGACAAAGTTGCATTCGGTCTATTATTACATTGACCTAATAGGACATCTTCGTTTCTCAGTAGCACTCTCCTATTTATTTTTTTGTCTTCGTCTATGTTTGTTTAAAATCTCTTTAGTCTTGATTGCTTTATTTGTTTTAGAACCATACTTATCAGCAAGAGGTGACCCTGGGTGTTTCTCTGCTATCTTAGACATTGTTTCTCTAAACCCACCGTCTTCTTTTACTCTCATACCCACACCCCCTACAATAGCAGGTGCAGTTAATACTCTTTCCATGTGAGGATTAGATTTAGTAAAATCATCAAGTTCACTCATAGACATGAACTTGTCTTCCGTTTTACCTGTCGCTTGATTAATAAATGTATATGTTGGCATGAAACTATTTAGACCGTTTGACTTACACGGTCGCTATACCATGTCGGTATATTTCTATTAGTCCACTTTGCAAAGTATTGTTTTGCCACTACATAATAATTTTGATAAGATTGAATACTATCACCTTGCACTATGCAATCAGGAAAGTGTTTCATAGCAGGTGGTGGTTCTGCAAAACCATTGTCTGCTAAGTTAGTAGGAACTTCACTTAAAAGTTCACCGAGCAATCTATGTGTGCTATGGGTCTTTCCATATCTTTGGGTATACTCTTTGCTAAGTTCGGTGAACAAACTGAACAACCATAAGTAATGCTGAGAAGACTTACGAACCCAAATAGCACTAGGGTGTGATACATGACATGCTTTATAGATAATCTCATCTTTATTTGGGTTAGATAGTTTCCATCTTTTGATTTTTCTATTGTTCTTACTTCGGTCTTCATACTCCTCACCGTCTATAACTCTATGTGCCGTAGAAAGTAATTGAGCATATTCTACAATCATTTTCACAACATGTTTATCACAATGTTGTTCGGCACATATTTTAGGATCTTTGTTTAGATAAAAAATATTCATCTACTGACTTCCTTCGTTGTCTAGTTTCTTCAACTCTTTAATTAGATTTAGAAACTGGGTCATGCTTTCTTCAAGAGTATCACCACTATGATTATCTAGTTCTTTGTGGTCTTCTAGTGCCGTTTCAGTATCATAGTTAATTAAACTTAGTTCGTGATAAGTTGCATCTAGATAGTCTTGCATTGCATCGAATTTTTTGTTGACACTATGAAAAAAGTATGCAACAAATAAAATCAATATACTTAATAGAAATGTATTCACTTTAGGTATCATAATATTACCACCTTTCCTGAAGTTTCTTTTGTACTTTTCTCCATCTTTTAACTGCTTCTTTATTTTTTCTAATTCTCTTATCAGATGGTTTCTCGTAGTATTGTCTTTGCTTTAACTCTCGCATAAGACCAGATTTAGCAACTTTCTTTTTTAATATTCTAATTGCTTTCTCTACATCATTATTTCTAACGATAACTTCTAGACCTGTCGCTTTAGGATAAAACTCTTTACGAGGTCTATCATACTGTTTCTTAAATTTACTATTAAATCGCATATGTATTTTTACCTTTCATAAGTCATAATAACAAATGTGGTAGTATTTGTCAAGGGTTAAATCGGCAAATCAAGTTGCTTGGAATCGTTGAATTTATTGAGTAATCTCTCTTCTTCTGGAAGTTGTACGAAATTCATGGCAACAGTAACCCTGTTTTGTATGAATTGAGACTTAGATGGATTGACACGATGAAACATATACCCAGGAAAGATTACAAGTTTACCAGGTTGAGGTACAACTCTATATAATTTTTTTGTTGTAGGACTAGAACCTATCTTATTACTATGCCTCATATGAAAAGTATAACCATTAGGATTATCAAACTCTGTAAAACTATCATCTACTGTGGCATAATAGATACCACAAATATCATGAACCCCATGATGATGTGCTTCTTGCCAATGTCTTACACCATCGTGATTAGTATAGAGATTAAACCATGCATGGTCTACTGAATAAGGAAAATGATTATCGTAAGGTTGCCACCCAACTTCTTTTACAAACTCTGCACCTGCTTGTTCAGTTTGTTTTATTAAATCTCTTACACAATCATGTTCGTAAAATTCTCTTGTATATTGTTGATGATTGTAAGAAGAGATAACTTCACAGTTCCAACCATGTTGTTTAGTTTCTGAATTATCACCAAGAATATGAGTGATAACATTTACAAGAGCATCGTTATCAATGTCTAATTGAAATTGTGCTATAGGGTGAGGAAAAATATAGTCTATTTGTTTCTTCATAATCTACTCACTATAATATGACAAAGTTTATTTGTCAAGAAAATTATTCAGTATCTTGTGCTACAATGTCTTTTCTACCAAGGTCAGTAGTTAAATAATCTCCTGCCCAGTTATCAGATGCAGAATATAATTCTACTTGGTCACCTTTAACAACAACTTTTTCGTTAGGTATACCATTTCTTACTTTACTTGCATCTTCGGCAGATATGTTTACTGCCATAGTGTAGTTTACATATTCTCTGATGTTTCTAATGACACCTTTCATATTATATCTAGGATGTTCTTTATCAGTTATGAGTACCATATCACCGATTGAAAACTTAGAGTTTCTAGGTCTCCATTTACCATTCTTAAATACTCTCTCTGCTTGAATAGTTTTTTCATCTAGGTCTGTAAGAATATGTTTTTCTTTATCCCAACTTACTGTTCCGTTATTGTAAGGATTTAATTTAGGGTCTCTCATTTGTCTTTGTGAGATGCTAGGTGGTGTCTTACCATATACCTCTACAGATTTGATTGATCCGACTTTAGATCCGAATGCTGAAACTTCACCTGAATCCACTCTACTACCGCCTGCTGAATATTGTATTGTCTTACCATCTACAATTTTTCTACTAGTTGCTGAATAATCAGATTCCGTTGCTTTGATATCTACATCTGTTTTTCTTGCCATGCTTTGCTCCTAAATTACTTGTACTGATATTTAGTAATATAAATATTCTCATAATATTTATAATAGTAGGTTAATTGATGTATAAAGATTTCAAACAATTTAAACACGAAGTAACTCTTAGCGAAGGTGTTTACGACCCAGGTATATTTAAAGCATTCTTCATGGCAGGAGGACCAGGGTCAGGTAAGTCATATGTTGCTAAGAAAGTTACACCAGGTCTAGGATTAAAGAATGTTAATTCAGACAATGCTTTTGAAATAGGTTTAAAGAAAGCAGGTCTATCTGCAAAAATGCCTGATAGTGAGGCAGAAAGAAGAGATCCTATAAGAGCAGTTGCGAAAAGAGTTACAGGCAATGCTATGGACATCTACATAAAAGGTAGATTAGGATTAGTTATAGATGCTACTGCGAGAGACTTAGATGTTATAAGACGGCAAACTGCTAAACTCTTAGAGTTAGGTTATGATTGTTATCTAATATTTGTAGATACTACTTTAGAAGTTGCACTACAAAGAAATCAAGAAAGGTCTAGAACAGTACCAGAAGATATAGTCAGAAAATCACATGCGACCATTCAGGGCAATAAACCTAAACTAAAACAATTATTCAAACAAAACTATATAAGTATTAATAACGACAATGCAACAGACGATGAATTAAATATGGCATATAAACAAGTTGCAAAACTAGTAAGAAAACCAGTTAAGAATAGAACTGCAAAACAATGGATAGAAAACGAGATTAGAAAAAAGAAAAGAAGATAATGATATATGTTGAAGATTGTCGGGAGACACTCAATCGTAATTTAGAATATGATTATGTGCTAACTTCCCCACCAGATTTTTTTGAAATAAACGAAGACAAAGATTTAAATTATTCTAACTTTGTTGATACATGGGCACATCTACTTAATCCCAAAGGTAACTTTGTATCAATCTGTATCTCTGATAGAAAATACAAAGGTCAAGTATTATCTAAACATAGTCAAGTAATTGATAGTTTTAAAAAGATAGGTTATAAACTTCACACTCATAAACTATGGATCAAAGGTCTAGGAACAAATATGTTTCGTATGAACTATCAGCACCTTTTAACCTTTAGCAGAAAAGGACAAACACGAAAACTTAAAAAAGAACTACTGCCTGATTGTCATGTAGTTGAAAATCAAAAGTATGCAAACTTTAGTTTTGGTATGCCGATACCTATTGTTGAATTACTTATCGACAGTTACACCGATAAAGGTGCAACCGTATATGATCCATTCATGGGTTCAGGAACGACTGCAGTTGCAAGTCGAAATCTTAACCGATGCTGGATAGGATCTGAGATAAGTGAAGAGTATGCGAATATGGTAAGAGAAAGAACTAGAACAAGTCCTCTCACAAACGACATTATATCCAATATGGAAACTTTTTAGATATAGATTTAGGATCTACACCATTTTTATTCGCTTGATATTCCCAGTCTTGCTCTGGGTACTCTGTTTTAATATAATTTACCATCGGCGGATTCTCTACTTTGAAAAACCACCCAAAAAAATTGTTCAAAAGTCTTGACATTGTACTCCCTGTTATGTTAGATTATTACTTTGATACGAATATTTAGTTATGCAATATGAACATATCCCTTGCTATTTTGACACAACAATTATGCATATTCAGAAAGTGTTGATTTTACTAGGTTTTTGAGGCAAAAAAAATTGAAAATAACCCTTGACATATGCCACTATTTCATGTTATAACAGTAATATATGATGATTAAATTAACAAAGGAGATAATATGAGTAAGACTAAAAACTTCTATTGGGACGAGGCAGAAGACTATCTGACATCTGTTACAAAAGAAGTAAACACTTGTAAGTTGAATGTGAAAGATGCAGTTAAGAAATGTTTAGATGCCAACATTGCGTGGGGTCTGATAGGATTCGATACTGATTATGATTTAGAAGGTCAGTTAGAAGAATACTTTGAAGTAGCGAAAGAGACAATACACTAATGCAATATAATCTGAAACACGGTACAATACATCTAGTCTATTCTAGAGAATACTTTGATGATGAAGATAATGATTGGTTTGATATTCATTATACTATTTTTAGAAATGTACCGTTATCTCAGTTGAACAGAATTAACGATAAAAGTTTTAAAGCAAGAGTTAAATGGTTTTGTGATAACAACTTTAAAGAAAGTGCTAGTAACTTTACTGGTCATAGCGAAGTAAACATGATTACAGGTGATGATTACTATAAGACTTATGACGAAGAGTTTGGCACAGATACTACAGATATCACAGGTGATGGTGCAAGTTTTGTAGAAGATTATGCACAGACTTTTAACACAAGACAGTTTTTTAAATATGATTTTAACCCAAGACTTACAAAGTCTTTAACTATGAAAAGGAGTGATATGTAATGAGTGAAGTGAAGACAGAGGTTTGTGTCTTTAAAGACGACCTCGGTAAAAATCTATACAGAAAGAAAACATACTACACTATCGAAATTCAACAAGAGGTTCTTGCCGATAATAAAGATGAAGCAGACCAGAAGTTTCTAGATGGTGGGGGTATTAACTATTCTGAAATAAACACTTTAAATGGTTCTATTACCGAAAACAATAACGGTGTTGAAACCAATTATGTTGATTGTAATTATTCAGAAAGCGGTTCTACCGAGTATGTCGGAAAAGTAGTATATGATCCAGATGATGAATATGCTAAAGAAGACGGTTTCGTAATAGTCGATAACTTAGTTGATGAAAACGAAGTTTTGACTTAAAAGGGGGACACCCTATATATAATGTCGGCAGGCAAATCTCCGACTTTTCCTATGGTAAAAATGACAGAGAAGGATTATTACCATGACTACAAAAATAAAGGACTTCAATCCTGAAAATCTTCCAGTATATCGCTATAAAGATTATAGTTACGAACCTACTTGGTGTCGTAATAAGATATACCATACCGTTTACTGCAACTATCGGTATGTGTGTGACCTAAACTATTCGCATAAAGAAGTGATTCCTTACTGGAAATTTAAAAAGAATATTGAAAAATTACCGAAATAATGCTTGACTAATGCAGTAGAAAGGAGTATAGTAGTGTTATGAAAGTATATAAGAACGATGATATGTGGAAACGAGACATGGCAGAAAAGCAGGCAGAGGTTCACAACCTGCAAATTCGTGTCAAAGAGTTGAGTGAAGAAAATCAAAAACTAAAAGATGACCTGGCGAAGATTAAGAATAATTTGCCAGAAGAATACAGGAAACTAAAGTTTAAGTTGAATTATCAATGAGTATAAAAGATACGATAGAGAAAGCAGTAGAGAAATATCTTGAAGAAGATAAGATGTATCGCAAGAAGATAACTCCTACTGGTGATTTATCTTGGTATATTAAGTGGGTATCAAGTGTCATCATTCTATTCGGTATGGTGTTTACATCTGCAAATATGTTACCTTACAATTTATGGTTTCATTTGATAGGTGTTGCAGGTTGGGGTGTCGTAGGATTTCTATGGCACGATAGAGCATTGATGATATTGAATGGTATTGCATTGTTTATCTTTGCAAGTGGTTTAACAAAATTTTATATGGGGATATAATATGGCATTGATGCCTGCTTACTATACGACCTTAAATACAAAAAGGCGAAAAAAACCTAAATATACTCAAAAAAAATTTTTTGAAATGATGAAAGCATATAACGATGGTGTAAAATCTATCGACAAAAAACTTATCATGAATGAAGATGAATTTAAAAGGTATCTCTATGGCAAGAAACGAATACGAAGTAACTATGTTCCTATGGTAGAAACAAGTATTCAAAGAGATGCAAAAGACAATCAACCAACAGTAAGTAACTCTGCACCTTTCGTAGGCAATGCAACAAAACCCAATACAGAATGGAAGAAAGAAATCTCTTCTCAGTATGTAATCGGTCAAGCATATAACAAAGGCGGTCTTACTGTATTAAGCAAGAGGGAGGCAAATGATCCTGCGACTGGCAAAAGAAGATAAACAAATCGAAGAACTGAAATCTCAAATAGCAGATGTCTCGGCAAAGCAAACCCAGATAAGTTCAGATATTAATCGTCTTGAAAAAAGACTTGACGATTTGGTTTCGATGCTTTCAAGTCATATCAAAGTGATAGACGAAGTACATGAGAGTTTACGAAACCCATTAAATAAATTAAGGAGCATGTTCAAATGATTACAAGTACATATGATGACTTAGCAATGAGACCTATTGAAATATACTTTATCATTGTGATGCTCATGGTGGCATACTTTGTTTACGAATGGTGGAATAATCGAAGAAAATGAAAAAGAAACTTATATCATGGTGGCATGAAACAGATAGCATAGAGATGTTTCTCTTTGCGTGTATATATGGATTTATAGGTTGGTCAATCTATCATGTAGTGATAGGACTGATAGAAAGGTTTACTGTATGAGAAATGACAAATGGTTGCATGTAGAATTTCAGATACCGATATATCGAAGTCTCACTTATCTCATATTGATTATAGGTATTGTATTGTTAACTGCATCGTGTTCTACGAGAATACTATGCGATGAAACTGAAAGTTGTTTTCGTGTAGAAGTTACTCGTACTACTGCAATGAGCATATGAGAAAACTGAAAGATAATACCGAAGTTGAAGAATTGATGAGACCTATCAATCTTACGATACTGACAAAGTGTCCTAAGAAGTGGTTGATTACAGACTTAGAGACAGGTCAATCATATCGTGCTACAGGCGAAACTGAATTATATAAACAATGGGAACAAATCAAATCAAGTGAGGATAAGTAATGGAACTCATTCTAGTCGTGGCACTATTCCTATTAGTGCAATAGTTGTATAGTCTCCGTAGTTCAACTGGATAGAACAACGGACTTCTAATCCGTAGGTTGCAGGTTCGAGTCCTGCCGGGGACGCCAACTATATATCCGAAAAAATTTCCAAAAAAAATTTTTTAAATAACCTGTAATGGTGGCAAAGTTCGAAAACCCTACGGAGTAATCCGCCGCAGAACAAAGGGACTAGTGTCAGGATTTTGACATCGTTATTGCATATGTGGGGGGGGTCCGAGGTGCCTATTCTTACCAGTATATCAGATTATCGACCTGTTGTCAAGGGAAATCGTAAGAAAAATATCGTTGTAATTCAGTAGGTTAACCAAAAAAACCCACACCTATCCAATCACGAATGGGCGTGGGTTGTTTCGCTGGCGAAAAAAAGGGAAGAAAAACGCCTAGCGAATATGTTTAAGCGGTTGCGGAGACTGCCAGTTTGCTGGTGTCAATCGTTTGACTATCTACTTCAGCAGTTGCTTCAGTAGTCTGCGCCTTCGATGCACCTATGCCATTACCGACTAGTTTATATCCTACGCACTTCCTACCATCTTTGATAGGCATAACGCCGTATGAAGTCTTGGTCTTGATGTCCCACATGTATGAACTTATTCTATACATGAAGACGCCTGCCGCCTCGCACTTCTCTTTTAACTCTTCTAGCATTACTGGTTCGCCATCTGCCGCTTTCAGCACTTCTAGAACTTTCTCGTATTGTACCATTGTCCTTGCCATGATGTTCACCTCCTTATTCAAAGTTAGACATATAGTTAAACCCTATCAGAGCACCTACCATTATCGCTACGCCTAGCAGACTATACAGTAATGTGTCTAATAAACTCATTGCATTCTCCATACACTTTCCGTCGCAATCTGAACCTACTGCGCCGAGCATTAGAAAGAATCCAAAGATTCCTATGGCAACAATCGCTGCCTTAATCAATTTAATCATCATATAATTGTACCTCTCGGTTATTCATACTCTCACTATACAGCAAAATGCCGCCAATGTCAAGGGTTATTTTCGTCATTTGCCGCCTCAGAACCTACGGATTTACTGCACTTTTGACAGGGCACCTTATATAACTGCTCCATATGTTCGTATAGCATGTAACCATCTATGCATAAACAGTTATCTACAGAGTAAGTAACTGGTTCTGCGAGTTCTTTCCAACAGTTCATAGTATTATACTAGCACAAGACTGGCATTTTGTCAAGCATTATTCCGCATTATTTCGCCGGTTTTTTACTTGACACAGGTGCGTATTCGTGCTATAATGCGTGGGTTCGGCAACACACTCTCTCAGGCGCCTGGGCGGTCGATAACTCGCCACCTCAGCATCGCTCCCATGTATGTTTTTTATTGCTTTTTTTATTGATTACCGCTCTGAAACCCTAATCGTTTGCCGATGTTTTCGAGGATTTCTGCACCTTTTTGATGGGTGCCATAGGGTGTTTGAGTAGCACGGTTTCGCCGTTTCTCTGAGTATAAGTTGCTACAAACCTATTCTCAACTAAGAATTTTTGCAAGTCCATTACACGATTTCTGGTAGACCATCTACCCCAACAATAGCATAGATACATACTCACTAATGCAATCAAAGTATGTGTAAATGTACTCATAATTTCACCTATTTTCTTTCGTTTGGATCACCCCAAAACCCATATTGATTATGGCGTGGATCTTGTTGTTGTCGTATTCGTTCTTTCTCTAGTCTCTCTGCTTTTGCTCGTTTGCTCTCTTCATGAGACATTTTCAGTATTTGCTCTTCTTCAGCAATGCGTGTAGCAAAGTCTTTTGTATCATTGATACCATAGATGTCTTGTTCTATTCTCATCTCTTTTCGTATCTCATTTATTCGTTCTTTACTGATATATTTAGTCATGGTCGGGGTCTTTTTCAATACACTAGGACATACCACTTGATGCCTTCGTTGTGGCAAACTTGCAGTATGTCATCTAGTTCTTTTGCGTCAAAGTCATGCGTGAAGTAATCGTTATATGCTCTGTAAACGACTATTCTCATGGGCGCACCTTTGAAAACAGATTAGGATATTATACCTTAGGTGTGGCAAAGTAGGTATTTAACATCTCTAGTTGGTCATGATACATTGCGATAATATTCAACTCTTTTTCAATCGTTTCTAACACATCACCATGCTCACCGATACCTACTGGTTGATTTAGGTATATCTCTACATTTGCTTTATGCTTTTGAATATGACCTTCAGCATGTGCCCTCATGCTTTGTATCATTTGTGTTCTCATTTCTTGCGCCATATACGCCTCCTTGTCTATGATGAATTTTTATGCTCTTGTATTGCTTTCCTTTGCTCTTTCGCAAACTTGCCTATCTCACCTAGTGCTTTTCTCGCCCTAGTTGCGGCAGACTTGTTGCCTTTTTCGTAAAACAATTCAGTATTTTCTTTATATGCTTTCACTTGGTCGTCTAGTGTATAGAACTTGACTTTATAATCTGTTGACATTTTATGCCTCTGCTTTCTTCGTATATTGATTTGTTTGTATATCAGTTAGTATAGACGGAAATGCTTTTCTTACCACTTCTCTGGTAACATTCGGAAACATGTCTTCTAACTTCTTATCTTTACATGCTATCACAAGGTCTGCCTCTGTGTAATGAATACCTTCAAGTATTTGCACAAAGATAGTCTCTTTTCGTACCTTGTTGATGTCTGTAGTACCCACGGCGGTCCTTGCCAGTCGTCTGGTCTCGTTCATTAAATCCGTGCTTGACATACCGATAGGTTCTCTCTCATCTCTTTTGAATGGAGGCGCCCCCTCTGGCACATCTAGTTGTATGTTCTTATCAAACGCCAACTGCAACATCGTCTTTAGCGGTTTGACATTGAATGCTTGTAGCATTCTTACTCTCTCTGCCTTTGACGGTGCATCGTTAACTTCTTTCAAGAACTCGTATAAGTTTCTTCTCATTTTAGTTTACCTCGTTTCTAATGCTTTTTAATATGTTTATGACTTTGTAAATGCTCGTATGCTTTCTTCGAAAACTCTTTATGAGGATTCTCTGCTTCTAGAACATTGCCGCCATCTTTATGTGTACTTGCACCCATAAATGTCTTGTCTGTATAGACATTACCTGCTACAGATATTCTTTCAACATCTGTAGTAAACGGATAAACATAGTGTCTTAACCAATTAGGAAATACTAGTATATCGCCTGTCTCTGGTACAATATTTTTAATTGTAATGTTATAGGTGTTGTCTTCACCATATGCTAGTGTTATACTACCAGCAGTATTACTGTTGCTTTGTTGAGTTGGGTGTTTCTCTTCTTCTTTCATGTCATTAGGTACATTGACATATAACACATAACTCACATGTGCAGAATGCGTATGTTCAGGATTCCATTCAAATGCTTTCATGAAGTTTACCCACATGCTTTCCATCTCTAACTTCTTCATGTAATGATTATACAGTCTTGATGGTTGATTTTCTACACCACATATAAATTTACTTACATGTTTAAAAATCTCTTGTGTAACAGGATTATCATCTGTCTTTAGATAATGAAACAAGTCATATTCTTCAGACATATTACCTGCAAGTTTTGTACGATAATCGTATTCTTTCGAACCTCGTACATCGTAACAATTTTGTTTGATGACTTCTAGTATGCTAGGTTCTATTTTACCAAGATAGATTGTAGGACCAAAAGGTTTAAAGCATCCTTGTTGTACTCTGTTATAGATACCTACTGCAACTTCTTCGCCTGGTGGTATATCATCTTGTGTATAATGTTGTTCTTTTGTCAAATCGCTTTCTTCACTCATTACTTCTCCTCAAAATACATTCTTATGTTAATACACTCACTTTCGGTACCATCAGGTAAAATCTCATAGTACAAATGAGCAGGCGATATCACTAACATATTTTCTTTAGGTACAATCTTTTCATAGTATGGTGCACCTAATGAGTTGGGATTATGAAATCGCATCTCTCTATTTTCGATATCAGTTTTAGGTAGAACTAAAAAATAGTTGGCAACCCAAGAACTTTTTCGACTTTGTTTAAAGTATATAGTATCATACTTATTCGATATTGTAAAGTCAAAATCCTTTAAATACGAATTAAAGTCTATTTCTGCCACATATCGACTAGTTATATCTCGTAATTCACTTGCCATATCAGTTTCATCTGGTTCGAAAGGATCAGAATAGTAACCTTTATGACTTGTAAGGTTACGATTATCAACTTCACCTTTATCGTAACCATCAAAGTTATCGTTTAGTCTATGTGCTTTGCATACTTTAATTAACTCTTCTTTCTCATGTAAAGGCACGGTCTTTATAAAAACAGGTGTATAGAAAAACTTAAACTTGTGCATAGATATCATCTCCTATAAATGTCAAGTCAGGTTTTGCCTCTTCAGCAAATTTCTTTGTATCTTCTATCGTATGTGATAATGGTTTACCAAATGAGTTTAAAGATGTATTGACTACTGCAGAACTACCTGTCAATCTTTTTAACTGCATAAGCATTAACGCATACCAATCATTCTCTACTGTTTGATATCTTACTGTGCCATCTACATGCACTACACCAGATAATGCTTTCTTACCTTCTTCGGTTAGTGTGCTTGTGTGTAACATGTAAGGCGAAGGCACAGGTGTTGTTAAAAATCTATTTGCATCTTCTTGTAACAAACTAATACCATAAGGTCTCCACCATTCTCTTTTCTTGATACCTCTAATGTTAAATAACTTAGGTGCATTCGCCATATCAGGTCTATAGAATATGCTACGATTACCTAATGCTCTAGGTCCTATCTCTGCACCCATCTGGTGATTAGCAACTATTAATCCTCTTGATATTTCCTCTGCCATCTTTGCTATCGTAACAAATTTAGGTTGTGGTAGTATTTCAACATCTGCTTGATACTTAGGTATGTCTGCTTTGATTTGATGTTTTTGTAACAAGTAATACATACCACCTAATGATAATCCTTCATCACCTACATAAGGTGGTATCTTCATGTTAGGAAATACTTGTTGCATCAATGCATTTAAGTTAACATTATGTGCTACACCACCAGTATATGTAAACTCGTCTTTTTCGTTGTAACTATCTAGGACATAATTAATTATCTTCTCAAATAAAACTTCTTGTGCGGTGTATAACCAATCTACATGATGAGGTGTAATACCCATAACTGTATCTTGAACATAACCATATGCAGTTTGTAATTCAGGTTTTCTCTTGCCTTCTATTTCGTAACCAAACTTTCTTACTCGTTCAAAATTAAATGCATCTATACAGAAATCATCGTAAGGTCTTTTTCTTAACCATTCATAGTAACCTTTTATTCGATTACCATATGATGCTAGACCCATGAGTTTGCCTGCGTTATCTACAAATGCACCATCTTTCCAGTTCTCTTCTTTCTCTGCACCAGGACAAAATTTATCTGACATCTTTGCATACCACCAACCTATACTCATAGGATATGGATCTCTATCATCAATAAACTTTACATTACCTGCTTCAGGAATACAATCATACATGCTAGTGTGATTACTGTTATCACCACAACCATCTATGACTAATGCTTTATCGTGGTCACCAAACAACCAATCTGCACTTAGTTTATGTGCATAGTGATGGTCTATTCTAGTTGCTTTGAAAGGTTGTTCTACTTGCATGACTTGACCTACAACTTCATCGTTAGATACACCACCTATAGTCATGCAAATTTCAGTTAGATTATCCCAATCTATGTTTAAAAATGCTAGGTCTTTTTTGAGTGTGTCGGCATGAAAGGCGCCATGTTTTTCATGACCTGGGTATGAAAACTTTTTTACTTGTTTTAATCGTTCTATCTTGATGTAATGACACTTGTTACCATCATAGTAAGTAACATTTGCATCATGACAAAATAGATGTAACGATAGTAACTTTTTATTCATTGTCTTTATCTGTCGCCTCATAAAATCGTAATATTATAAACATTACTAATACACTTACTGGTATATTTATAACTGCGAAAAGGAGTCCGTGTTCTAGTGTCATGATTTCATAGGTTTAGGTGGTTCATCATTTATCATTTTTGACACCCATATCTTATCTAATATAAAATACCATACTGCGTTTACTAGTGGTTCTATTACTGCATCTGCCATTGCTACCCATAGTTCGATACCTGGGTCTAACAATTTTAGTACAGTTATAGCGATAAGAAAATGACCTATAGTGAATATTACAGTTCTAAGTAATGAACCTTTTATACTAATCCAAACTTTCTTCACTTATACATACCATCAGACCTAAACTTACTACTCTTTAAATACTCTAGCATATTATTAGGTGTGCTTTCTATGTATGGGTCATCATCTGTACCTTCGTTATTGATGCCAGGTTCTTGCCACCACTTCTCAACAACTCCGTTATTGATAACGCACATGTAACGCCAACTTCTATTACCAAACCCTAGATGATTTTTACCTACTAACATACCCATAAATCTAGTAAAGTTACCAGAACCATCAGGTATCATTTTCACATATTTGATACGCATATGTTCTGCCCACGCATTCATAACATAACTATCATTTACTGATACACAATATACTTCATCTATACCTAGATTTTTTATAGTGTTATACTCTTTTTCAAACCCAGGTAATTGTTTACTTGAACAAGTAGGCGTGAATGCACCTGGTAAACTAAACAACACTACTCTTTTATTATCAAAGTAATCCTCTGTAGTCTCGTTTATCCACGCACCACCGATAGCACAACCACCATCAGTTTCAACTTCGTCACCTACTCTAATCCTAAATGTAACATTAGGTATCTTAACTCTTAACATTATATCTCCTTGTGTTAACTTCTCTTACCGCTTATATCTAAATCTTTACCGAAACTTAAAATACAATAACTTGTATATGTTGGGTGATACTCAACCACAATAAACTTTTGCTTTTGCAAGTCTGCATATACTAAAAGAGGTATCTCTATAGGTATATCTGATAGACCTGCTTCACTTCTAACTGTTGCAAATTGTGTACCTTGTAATATCAACACATGATTATGTTCTTTTAATACTTCTTCGAACTCACCTGGTTGCATACACATAACAGGTTTATCATTCCACTCTGCCGCATTTGCATGTTTAGTAATTAGTATCAAACTAAATGTTACAACTAATATTGCAAACAAAGTAGGTAAATTATCTAGAATTAACCACTTTAATTTATTAAACATAACTTATCCAAACTACCCATGATACTATTGCAATGAAACCTGCAATCAATGTATGATTGCCTAAGTTCATAAAACTCTTGCCTACAGTATGTGGATTTTTAGGATCAATTATCGCCTCTCTAACTTTTAATTTTTCCTTTATTATTTTAGGACCTTGTATGATATCGTTACCGTACTGATCCTCAGTTTCAAACAACTGTGGTTGATTACTCATGCTCACCTCCTGGGTCATTAGCAGGCAAGTATTGTTTAGTTATCTTGCCTTTTTTATCTCTATGAATTACATAGTTTCTACCTCTACCATGTGAATGATACCCACTTCTAAATTTAAATCCTGTAGTCTCTGCTACTTTAAATGTTGCTACTGTAATAACTACACCTGTTACAAATGCTACATGGGCGATAGAACTTATTGCAAAGTTCATAAAAATATTGGTCGTCTGTAATGCAAAGATGGCAGACCACATAAATGCTAATACTTGCATGACCATATGTCGTACTTGCAAGTCAGGTATATGTCTAAGTGGATTTAATCTATGATCCATAATACCAGTCCAACATTCATATATAAATTTTCTCATTTAAAACTCCTCAACTAACTCAATCATATGTTTCATCTTCTTAGCGATAAACAAATCTAATAATTTTCTCTTACTACCTTTTGGTTCAGATTTAAATTGTTCTATAATCTGACTAACTATATTATCAGGTGTCATCGTTAGATTAACCATCAAGTTGTTTCGTTGCCAATGTTGTTTCTCTTCGTCTGTTTGACATGCATCAACACCACTCTTAATAAATTCTGCTAGTCTTTTTTTAGTCAAAGGTTTTTGTCTTTGACCATCTACGAATACACTATCAGGTGATAAGATGTTAGGCACACCATCACCTCTGTCGCCTCTTGCAGTATGCTCTGCTAGATATTCAAAAGGTCTTACACATTTAATAAACTTTTTCATGATAGGACTATACTGTTCTACATTATGAAACTGTTGTAGTTGTTGAAAGTCTTTGTCACCTGATAATATTAATATACTTTCAGCACCTAAAGGTTGTTCATCATCTACATATTTACATATAGCACCTATGATATCATCTGCCTCTGCAGTTTCAACTTGTATCACTTTGTAAGGTGAGTGTTGTCTGATATCTTCTCGTATCTCATTTAGACTTTCAAAGATTAAATTCCAATCATAATCGCTTTCTTCACGAAACTTTTTTCTGTTTGCTTTATAGTGAGGAAAGGTTTGCTTTCGCCAGTAGTTCTTATCATCGCAACATATAATAATATCACCATACTTCTTACCGAACTTAGACTTATACATTCGAATAGAATTGAAGACCATATGTCTTATCAAGTCTGTTTCGATACCAGGACCACCTAGACCATTTGATGCACTATTGACCTGTTGCATTAGGTTACTTATCATAACCTGATTTAAATCAACTAATATCATTGTTCACTACTTCTCCATTGTTTTCTCATAGTAACATATATTGGGTCTTTTGTCACCACATTTCTTGCATTTCTGAACACTCTTGCCGATACTGCTTTGGCACTTGTCAATGCATCTGGTTCTTGCGGTAATCTATTAAACTTCTCATCGTATATTCTACCATCTTTGTGATTAGCATATCTTCGACTTCTAGTAAAACCCATCTCTAAAAACTTACGGCACATATCCATACCTACAAAGTCTTTCTTTTCTTTGTACTGGTGATATAAGAATAATATTCTAGATGCACTTTCAAATGCTATCTCAGGTGTCTTAAACTTCCAATATTTACATATATCATCTGTATATGGTCTAACTAGTAATACACCTTGCTCACCTCTACCTATTCGATATCTTTTATCGTTAGGTTTAAATTTTAGTCTTTTATAGTTTAAATTATAATTAAATTCTTTCATTTTTTTCTACATACTTATAAGTTTCGTTGCAATACATACATGTTTTAGTGTTGTCTGCGTCCATAGTATAATACACTCTAGGGTGTTCACCGCCTTCAGGTCCATCACAATGAAATTCTTTTGTATGTATTTCAATCATTACCAACCTATTGCGTATATCATTACGCCAAATATTAAAGCATATAAGGCAATTACTTTTACTACTTTCATTAATCCTCTTCTTCAGGAATGTAAGGATCTAAATTATCTAGCATATCTTCGTTATCATTTGCAGGTAAATTTAACTTCTCTTCCCATTTCATTATTAAGTTAGTTAATTGTTGATATGGATAATTCTTGGCAACCATATCGTTTCGTATTTCTTTTATATCATTCAATAAATCTATAATCATTCTGCTGGTCCTTCTGGTTCATCATCATGGTCTTCTTCTAATTCTTTTATCATTAGTTCTAAACCTACCTTAACTACTTCACCTGCTTTGTTTGTAACTAAATTGTGCTTACAGTATCTATCGTTCAAATCTTGAAAAGCATGATGTAGTCCTTGTTGTCTCATACATGCTGACCTTAATGCCTCTAGTGCAAATGAAAAGTCTTTTAGAAACTCTGGGTCTTGTACTTTAAAACCATTCAATGCTAACTCTTTTGCACCTGCCATCATAACTGCCTCTGACAAGTGATTACATAAATCGAATGCTTTTGTCTTTTTCATCTCCTCAGTAAGTTGCTCTGCTTTTAATCTTTGTTTAGATAAATTAGAAACTTTTAAACTAGGAAATGGTATTATATTGTCTTTATCCGACATATTTGTACCTTCCTCGTACTAGCACGGTTCTCGTTTTAGTTTGTTTCTCATAAACAATATTTTGTAAACTTACCAAGTGTGCTATTCTTCTACTTATCGCAGGTGTAATATTCTTCACAATTTTTAGATATTTTTCATCTAAGTTCTCTCTAACATACTTCATAACTAATCGTTTCTTAGCATGTTTCATTTCATCAACTGCTTTAAATATCAGTAAGTCTATATTCAGATGTATCTCTTTTCTTTTAGGTGGTCTTTCTGCTCTCTCTGGCATCTTCCATTTATTCTCTGTTTCACCACTTCTAATTAAATCTTGTGAATAAACTTTTGTACCATCTTCATACAATCTATGAGAACCTTCGACTTCTTGATACATATAAACTTTAGTGCCGTCAGGTCTTTGATTGATAAACTTCTCTTTAAATTTTGCTGATACCCATTTATACTTTCTACCTTTATCATCGACTTCGTTCTCTGATAGTTTTTTTAGAAACTCAGGTATCTCTAGTAAGTCATCTGACTTTTTCTTCTTTGTTCTTTTCTTCTTAGGCGGTACTTCTCTAGTTATTGTCATAATTTAAATCTCTCAAAAACTTTTTGGGTCTTCGATATCTCACTCTGTTCCATATTTCTTTATAGTTCATCAGGTGAAGTTTACTATTCAGACCTGTGTTTCTATTCACAAACATTGACACCTCTTTTAAATCGTCAGGACTAAATTGGTGCAATGTAACCGACTTATCATCTGGTGTATTGATACGAACATATTGCACAATACTACCTTTATCAAATATGATACTTGTATCATGGTCTAGTTTTTCAAATACAGACTGGTCAATTCGAAACCCAAAGTGTAAAGGTCTCTGCCATGCATGTATATCAAACTTACCATTTAAATAAACTATCTCTTCTTTACAACCATGTAGTATAGGTGGCATAGTTTCGATAGTTGTATAAGGTTTATCACTCACAAATAAATTGTTGAGTAATATCTGAACATTGTATCCTAAGTCATCTTTATCTATTCTTACTATGTGCTTTTTATCCATAGATATGTTAGGTGAACTTTCTGCACTTAATTTACCATCAAGTTTATTTAAAATTATAGTAAAAGGCATCTTAATAGCAAACACATTTTTATAGTAACCTGCAAAAGCAGGGCAGTATGTTATACCGCCTGCTACAAGTTTTTGTGCTACTACCTTTTTAGGTTTGTCTGATACTGCATCTAAAAAGTATGTATTCTCTAAATCAGTTAAACTTACAGACCAACCTATAGGTTGTTTATTTCCACCAAGATAATTAGGAATGTTAGGCAGTTTGAACATTAGATATACTATCTAGTCTGAAACTTCTCCATGCCTCTTTCTCTAAATCCCAAACGGCAAGAACTTCTTCATTTACTTTCTTGTCTTCTTTCTCTGTTTCTTTTGTTTCAGGAAGAAACTCACTCATCAATGTGCAAAGCATAGTTCTCTCTTCACCATTCTTCTTAGTGAAAGTAACATTAAGTTTACCTTCTATCAATTTAGTGATTAACCTATCTCTAGTTCCAATCATATCATTCTCCTTGTAGTTTATTTCTGAGTTCATTATAACCCCCTACATGCTCATTGTCAAGAAATATTTGCGGCACACTTCGAACACTAGGCACTTTTTCCTTGAGTTCATCTAGTATTGCCACATTGCTATCTATTCGTTTTTCTTCGAACTCGATACCTTTTTGTTCCAATAGGTTCTTTGCCATATCGCAATAACCACATTGTGCTTTTGAATATACTATTGCTTTCATACTACCTCTACTGTTGCACAGGTCCTTGTGCAGAACCCATATTGTCTATTATTTTTAATCTGTTTACCCATGTCTCACGAACACCTGTAAACTTATTTAGTTTGTGTCCTTTGACGGTTGCATCAAGGTCGACACAATCGTTTAAGTTGATGTCCCAACTTTCATCTTTCTCAGGTGTCACCCAAGTACAATGAAGATTGTTTTGTCTATCGACAAATGTATAAACAAACAAACCTTCATAATTAGTTTTTTTCTTTTCAATTAATTTAAGAAACCAGTTTTTTCTTTTACCTTGCACACCCACATAATCGCTTTTGCCATACTTCGCAAAATATTCATCATGTGCTTTTTGTTTTTCTACCATGTTATCATATGCTTGTACCATAGAAACACAAGCACCTACATGTTTCCATGAAATAGCATCTACACTTGCAATCGTTTTTATCGTTGCATCATAATCTGTTTTGATTGTAATGTTTTTAAAGAACTCAACAATTTTAACTTGTTTCTCTGCCCACTCGCTAGGAATTTGAGGTGAAGGTGTGTTGTTAAGTAAATCCTGCTTTACTTTATCAATAGTTGTTTTACTATTGCTATTACCACCTTTGCTAATATAACCACCATCTACGATAACCCACTCTAATGCTCTGAGTAGAATATCTTCGACATCATATTGCATGGTGTTTTTTTTCATTACTTCAACCTTTCAAAAATATTAATCATCTCGTCCCAGAGATTAGCAAATATATCCATGCCAAAAACTGAGACTAACAAATAACAAACAAACATACCTAAAGCAAACTTAATCATTAAATGCCACTCCAACGATGGGTTTCATAAGTGTTTGCATCGTATATAGTTCCTCGTGCAAAGTTAGTTGCAGGAGCATTCCATCCTGCCGCTTTCAGTATTGCACCAACACCGAACTTTTTAGTTGCTTTCTTAACTACAAAACTATGAACAGACCTTTGACCGTTACTCATCAAATGAATAATTTTGTAATAGTTACGACCTTCGGTAAATGTATATTTCCTATCTCTTGCAGTATGAAATATCTTTGCCTTATCACACCAACTATCATAGTCATTCGTTAGGTGTTCAAGGTAATTATTAATCAATTTTTCCATTTTTTTCTCACTTTCTATCATCATTATGTCTTTAATATATCAGAAAACTATGCCATTGTCAAGGGTTAAATACCCTTTTCTTCGAACTTTTTTTCTACTATTTTAGTGATAATTTGCTCATATTCCGTAGTAAAATTCTTGATTTTTATATCTGAAGGCAAATCGGCAATCATATCTATAAAATCACCTAATGGTGTTTCCATCAATTCATCATAGATATCTTCTTTTATTCGTGTATTTACATCGCAACTCATACTATTAACTCCAATTAAAATTAGGATCGTTGTCAATTAACACCCAACGACCATCATGTATCCACTCATCACCACACTTAAAAGTCTTATCTAATGAGATTAACTTAAATGCAGGTTGACCATTAAACTTATCAATCTTTTGAACATGCCAAACAGAACCGTGTTGATTGATACGGTTCTTGCCGTGTCGTGTCAGACCTTGTAAAATAACGATTGAAGTTTTACCTGATTTAATCAAATCTAAAACTGTCATTATGCCATCACCTCTTCTTCTAGTTCACAAATCGCATCAATTACTAAGTGATGCATTAAAGGAATATCAATGGCGAAACGACCATTGACAGGTAGTACACAAGCATTCATACAAGCGGTGATATCACTAGTACCGATACCTTGACCAGTCTCAATCATATCACGAAACATTGTATTAACTTCTTCACGAACAATCTCTTTCATCACGGCAACATTCATTTTATATAACTCCTTTGTCTCGTAAAATGTTAAGACCTTTGTCCCATAACTTCCATGCATCATCATAATTAGCAAAGTCATATTCATCTGCAAAGTCCATGCTACTGCTATGCATCACACGATTTGCAAGACCTTTTGTTTCAATAATGTAAGCAACCATTTCGGCAGTTTTTGCGAAACCTACTTGATTTTCTAATCCAGCATGAAACTCAATTCCACCATTATTTGCACTAATAAAATCAATCATTGTTTTTTCCTCTTTTTTAATTCTCATCATACATATACAATAGCACAACTATTGCCACATGTCAAGGGAAAAATGCAAAAAAAGTGAAAAAAAGTGAAAAAAAAACCCCCTATTTCTAGGGGGTTTCGTGTAGTCTAGGATTAACCTGATTTAATCATCGAAATTATACCCCATATGAGTCCTGCCCATGCAAGGTATTGTACGAATGGTCCTGCTAGTAATATCACAAGTGAAAGTGCTACTAAACCAGCACCACTCCATGTTGACATTTCTTTTAGTCTTGCGACTATCCAATTAATCATATTATCCTCCTATATTTCTCTATTGAGATTTGCCTAGGGTTATTTCTAAATGTGTACCTTTTTCTTGAATAGGTGATACACTTCTAGGCGTTTGAGTTGCAGATGATTGTTGTGGTTCAGGAATGATAAAGTTTGCTTTGAAATCATCATTCTCCCACAACCACTCTTCTGCCTTTGCGATTACATAGTTCAAATCAACATCTTTTCTTGTCATGTTGTCTTCACTATCTAAATATGAAACCTTAATTGTCTCATTCTCTAGTCTCGCATATCTATTCGGGTATGCTCGTACCTCGGCGTAAAACGACTTATCATCGCTTTTACGGATTAGATTTAATATTCTTTTCTCTAGTTCCATAGTTCTATTTATCTTCTTCTACTTCTGGATATCCTTGATTAGGTACTCTTTTTTCAAGTCTCTCCTTAGCAGAAAACTTCTCCCAAAGTTCATTGTTATCTCTATCGACTATTTCTTTGACTTCGGATATTTCTTGTCCAGTATCTCTAGGACTAGTCCCTCTCTTATTTTTTTTCGTAGTTCGTCTTTTACTTGACCTTTTACCCAACGACTTTTCAGGCAAACTATCGGACTCTTGTATGGCATCTTGAACTTCGTTCTCATAAGTCGTATCCTCTGCTACTATTTTATCAATCTTTTTGCCTATATCATTTATATTATCACTATCTATATCTTCATAGTTTCCAATCTTTTCTTTTTCAATCTTTCTCATTCTTAAATCTTTGAATGATTGATTTGCGGCAATCAATAATAAAACTGCAAGAGGATCAAATACAAAAATTAATGTAATGATTACCCAACGAACTGCTTCATCAAAATAGTCTTTTGCATCATCACCATATATTAATTCAGCGATATATTTTAAAGGTCCTACTTCTAACTCTAATGCTAGTTGTTCTTTCTCTAAAATAATCTTTCTTTCATTTAATTCAACAATCGTACTTGTTGAATTGTTGATAATTGAGTTTAACTCTTCTCGTTCATCTTTTTGTTTCTCTCTTGTTTTAACTGCACCATCTTTACCTCTAATTCTATCATAGTCAATCAATGTCTGTATAACATCGTCTAACTGTTTTATGACTAATTCAGCATCGGTGATTGCTCTGTTTTCATTATTGATTAATCTTTCGATGTTTTGTATCTCTAATGAATTATCACCTACAGATGCAGTTTGGTCTAGATGTGCTTTCGATAAGAAACCAAAGATACCCATACTGGTTACAAATACTAAAACTACAACTGCACCTGTTAGATACGATTTAAGTATCCAAGGTGTTCGTCTCCAGTTTTGATACAACCAGGATGCGGTTACTAATTTACCTACTTCTAAAACAGTTCCCATAACTAGAACTGCTATAGCGGCACTAGAAAAAATCGCCATGAGTCCGAATATCGAATACATGGCGGCGACAAATGATATACTTAATGCCGATAGTAGGGTTATGATTGCAGTAAACATATACCTACCTTACAAATATAGTAACTGTCTATTATATCAGTTACAGGGTTATCTAGTGTTGTCTGATTAAAATCTTTAATCATGTTATATTTATGCTCTTCGTAAAACTTTTCGTACATTAATTCTTTCTTCGCATTACCTTTACCTGTAGCAAACTTCTTTACTTCACTAGGCGATATTACTGCATAATTGTATTTACCACGATATATTCTATATCTCAATACACCCATATTCTCACCAATATGAAACACCCTACCTTTAGCACCAAAGGCATAGTCTTCTATTGTGATATGAAATGGTTCATATTCATTGATGATTTTCATCGCCCACGATGATATGTTATGATATCTTTCTTCGGGTGTGTTCCATGGTTTATGTAACTCTCCATGAAATTTATTTGCTATAGTGGTGTCGTATTTGTTTTTATTTGTTAGATAAAAGAACTTACATTTATCAAAGTTACAATCTTCATCTTCACTAACACATATAGCAGGACTACTCAATGAGTAGTCTATGCCGATGACTGCCATTATTATCTTCCTAACTTCTTCTCTCTTCCCATAGGTATTCTAATCCATCTATCAATGAAGTTGCCTTTTCGATTAGTGTACTGCACCTTTAATCTAGTTGTATTTTTAGGTACACTACCTTGTATTGCTTTGATAATCTTTTTAAAAGATAATCCTTCTTTCTCTTCATTGAACTCTATTCCATCAGATATTTTCACATTTAGTTTTCTTGTCATAAATCTCCTTCTTGTCTGTTTTCAGACTTTTCAACATCAAATTTTTTATCTGGATATCTTGCTTGTAGTTTCTTTATGTTTTCTTTTATAACATCGTTAGGGTTATAATTTAGTGCCCGACATGCAGTAACCCAATACCACATAATATCACCAAGTTCTCGCATAAGGTGATACCTAGTGTCATCGTCAAGTGGTTTACCTTGAAATAAACATTTCTTAATGATTTCATTAAACTCTCCTGTTTCGCTTGATAGTCCCATACCACCTGTTAGTAAACTTGCAATGTTCACAGGTGTTTTACCGTACTCTAAACTATCTAGTCTTCCTTTTGTAGATGATATATTCATACTCTCAGGACTTGTAACACTCTCTACAAATTCTAAGTAATCTTTTAAATCTATTTTATCTTGAACTGGTTCTTCTTTATCGTTATATAGTTCTATACCAAATGTTGTACCCATGTTTTGTTCCTTCTCTTGTCTAAGTTTCCATAACATCCAATCATAATACCGTGCAGGTTCTTTGTCATTATACAACTCACTATTCCTCTTCTTCGTCTTCTAAATCTCTCTCTTCTAATTCACCACCACAGAAAGGACACATAGTAATCTCAAAATAGTTTTCGTCCATATCATGAGATATTGTGAATACTGCCTCGCAATGAATACAGGATAATTTTTCTTTCATTACAGTTTGAAACCTTTGAATGTATCTTTCTCTACATCTTGCTTAATGCCACCCACGATATAACTTTCAACTTCAGTTTCTTGTGGTGCATTTTGTAGACCTGAACTATTTAACCAATGCATAGTCCAAGGCAGAGGATTATCTCCCGGTTTGATACCATATATAGTATCTAGTCCTATTGCCTTCATTCTTTTGTTTGCTACCCATTCAACATAGTCTGATAATAGTTTCTCATTAAGACCTATCATAGAACCATTTTTAAATAGATATTGTGCCCATCTCTTTTCTTCGCTGACGGCAGTTTTATACATTTCATATACAAAATCTCTTTCCTCTTTGATTACTTCTAACATTTCTTTATCGTTCTCATGTCTCATATAATTTTTAATTATATGTTGAGTAATCGCAAGGTGTTGACTTTCATCTCTCGCTATGAATGAAATAATCTTAGCACTACCTTCCATAAGTTTTAATTCACCGAAAGCAAAAGTACATGCAAATGAAACATAAAATCTAATACCTTCTAATATGTTTACAGTAACTAATGCTCTCCAGAGTTTTCTTTTTAACTCTTTCATAGAACCTTTACCATTTACATTATATGCATGTGCTGAGTTAATGAAGTCATCATAGCATCTTGTAATACTATCTGCTCTTTCCATTATTCTCTTATCGTCAATAACCTTATCAAATATTTCTTTTGGATCAGGATACAAGTTTTTAATCATGTAGGTATAACTACGACTATGAATAGTTTCCATGAAGTCCCATGTTACAATACAACCTTCTAATTCAGGTATAGAACAAAAAGGTAAGAATGCTAATGCAGGACCTCTACCTTGAACACTATCTAAAAGTATTTGATACTTTAGATTACTTGTGAATATATGTTTTTGCTCATCTCTTAATTCGTTATAATCGTTTCTATCTTTCTGCAAAGATACTTCTTCAGGTCGCCAGAAGAAACCTAATTGTCTTTGTGTTAGTTTGTCGAATATAGGATATTTGAACTCATCATATCGTTGCATTCCTTGGTCTTCACCAAAAAACATCGCTTGTTTTGTAAAGTCAACTTTCTTTTGATTAAATACACTTACCATTTCTTTCTACTCTCTTTCTTTTAAATCATAAAAAAAGTCTTCGCTATCACCTGCGGTCCACTTGTTCTCACCTTCTACGCCATACTCTACTGTAGAAACTTTAAAATCAGGCATCTTCATTTTGCTAGGGGTGTAAGACTTATCATAAAATATTACTCTATTATTAGGTTGAGCGGCAAAATGACCATTCTCTAACTTAATAATGTTAAACGATTTATGTTGACTAGGTGTTTCACTAAAACCAACATTTATGTCTTGATTTGTTGCATTGCAACTATCTATAGTAAACATGTAATGTCCACCATACCACTTCTTTTGTGGTGATAGATATTTACACATATTACCACCTAAGAAATTCTTTTCTATTACTGATATATCATAACTGAAACAATCCCATAATTGTAACTCTGACAAAGGCAAACTTTCTCCGTAATCTTCTTTCCAAACAAATGCTGATATAGGTAACTTATCATATAAAGCACCATAGTTTGGTAAATAAGTTTCAAAGTATAATGCTCTACCTTGAATAGATTTAACTGAAATCCATAGTCCTGGTTCTAATTCACCATGACCTTTTTCTAAGTCATACAGATATTCTTTTTTTACAAAAACATCTACATGAGGTAAGTTGCTACATAAAAATGCCATTGTTTATCCTTTTATATCTTACAAGCATCGCAATCGTCTTCGTCTTGCTCTACTTGGGGTTTTGTTTCATCATGCCAACCTATAGAATGTTTAGGTTCATCATCTGATTTACCATCATTTGTATTTTGATAGTAAGATGTTTTCCAACCATACTTATAGGTAGTCAACAAGTCTTGTGCCATAACTGACACAGGTACTTCATTATTATCATAGTTTGCTGGATTGTATGACCAGTTACCTGATATGCCTTGGTCAAAATACTTTTGCATTACTGCAACTATCTTAATATAACCATCGTTATTAGGCATATCCCATAGCAAAGTATAATTATTTTTAAGAGTAGAATACTGAGGTACTATTTGTTTAAGTGTACCTTTTTTACTTTTCTTAACAGAAAGGTAATCACGAGGAGGTTCAATACCATTCGTTTCACCTGAGACCACAGACGAACTCTCTGATGGCATCTGTGCCGATAAGGTTGAGTTGCGTAACCCATGTGTTCTAATGCTCTTGCGAATGCCATCCCAGTCATAACTTAGTTTCCTCTTTACGATATCATCTACATCTTTCTTGTATGTATCAATCGGTAATTTTCCATCGCTATATTTAGTCTTATCAAAGTATGAACACTTGCCTTTTTCTTTTGCAAGATTAGTAGATGCTTTCAATAGATAATACTGAAATGCCTCTGATAATTCATCTACAAGTTTCCATGCTTCTTTATCACCATACTTAACTTTATGTTTTGCAAGATAGTGTGCAAGACCTATATAACCAATACCTAAACTTCTTCTTGCTTTTGTAGATATCTCTGCCGCTTTGACAGGATACTCTTGATAATCTATAATCTCATCTAATGCTCTTACAGATATGTCGCATAGTTCTTCTAAATCATCTAAGTCTTTTAAGATACCTACATTGATTGCTGATAAAATACACAATGCAATTTCACCTTGGGTATCATGCAGACTTTGAATAGGTTTAGTAGGTAGTGTGATTTCTTGACACAAGTTTGACATATTAATTTTATCTTTGAAAGAACTATGACTATTTGCATGGTCAATATTCATAATGTAAATACGACCTGTTTCTGCTCTTTCTTTTAAGAGTTCTAATATCAAAGTTTGACAATTTACTTTTTTCTTAGGTACTGAATATGCTCTCTCATACTTTTCATATAGTTCATCAAACTCATCTGTACCGAATGCATCATATAGACCTGGTACATCGTGAGGTGAGAATAAACTAATGTCTTCGTTCTTTAGAAATCTTTCATAGAATAGTTTAGATAACTGAATAGAATAATCTAGTTTTCTAACTCTATTATCTTCACTACCTTTATTGTTTTTTAGTACAATGATGTCTTCTATTTCTTTGTGCCATATAGGGAAGTGAGTGGTTGCACTACCACCTCGGACACCATTTTGAGTACAACATCTAACTGTTGCCTCAAACTTTTTAAGGAAAGGGATGACACCCGTATGCTGAACTTCACCACCTCTGATTTTTGAGTTGATTCCTCTAACCCTTCCTGAATTGATTCCGATGCCGGCACGCATTGAGACATAATAACCAATAGCACTATCAGAATTAAAAATACTATCCAAAGTATCGTCCACATCAACCAAGACGCAAGATGCAAACTGACGAATAGGAGTACGAACACCGGCGAGAACAGGAGTTGGTATATTAATTTTAAATCTAGATATCGCATTGTAATATTTTTTAACATATGATAACCTACTTTCTTTTGGATATTGTGCGAACAAAGTCGCCGCTACAAGTAGATACATGAACTGAGGGGTCTCATATATCTCACCTGAACTTCTATCCTGTATTAAATATTTGTCAACTACTTGCTGAAGACCCGCATAGGTAAACAAATAATCTCTATCGTGGTCAATAAACTTTTCTAGTTTATTCCATTCAGCATCATCATAATATGAAATTAAATCTTTATTGTAAACACCTCTTTCGATATTCTCTTTAACTAAATCTTTTAGTCTAGGATATTCGAAACGACCGAATACTTGCTTTCTCAATCCATACAATAATAGTCTTGCGGCAACATATTCGTAATTAGGATTTTCTAATGAAATTAAATCTGAGGCAGATTTAACTAAAATCTTTTGTATGTCTTTTGTATTAATACCATCAAAGAACTGTATTCCTGTATTCATCTCTACTTGTGATGATGAAACACCTGAAAGGTCTTCACATGCTTGTTGTGTCATTTTTTGAATTTTCGTGATATCTAATGGTTCGTTTGAACCGTCCGACTTTACTACAGAAATTGCTTCTTTGTTCATTTTTCCCTCTATTAGTTTTTTACTCTGAATATTAAATATAATAAATTTTGCGTTGCGTTTATATTAGGTTGTCTAACTTGCCAAGCACAATTATTTTTTACTACAATAACTCTACCAGGAAAACTAGTAATACACTCGCAAGGTTCACTATCTTTAAAAAATAATGTTTCACCACCCCAATGATTAGACCATGCTCTTGAAAAATTACACATAACAACTATACCATCATCTGCACCTTTGAAAGGTACAGGATACTCATCATGCTTATAATGAATGACCTCAGGAAAGAGTACAGGTTTACCTTTGTATTCTTTCATGCTAGGATGCTCATCAACAATCTGACCTAGACATCTTTCAGCAAGGTCTTGTATTTCATCTTCTCTAAAATTTATAATATTTTGATACTCTTCAGTATCGTTTTGTGTGATAATATTATCGAAGGTAACTATATCAGGTTCTACTTTACTTGCTGACAAGTTATAATTAATATCTTTTTCATCTCTATGTTTTAATCCACCACTTCTCATATTTAATCCTTGTTTAGTTTTGTTTCTTCAGGGTTATGTTTTACCATCTCTGTTGTCTTTTTATCATCGTCTTTATGATGTAACTTGTAGGCAAGTGTATATCTATAATCTTTCATATAAAGACTATTCACAGATCCTGCTCTGTGCAATTTAAATCCATCAAAGAATACTGCACGACCAGGTTTAGGTGATACTACTCCTACTGCATCATTGTTATCATCAAAAAATATTGTTTCACCTGCATGTTGTATACCCACATCAATGTTCATATAAATCAAACAGGTTGTGTGATTGTAATCTCTATGAGGTAAACAAATTTCATTTGCCTTCCATGCATTTAAATATGCACGACCCACCCATAAATCTACATTTGTTAACTCTTGTGCTTTTGTTAGAATTTTATCATCAAACTCTTCTCGCCAGTCAGGATTTAAATCTGCAATCATTCCTGATAAGACATTATTTTGTTTATAGATATCTCTCTCAAATGCATTCCATGTTAACTCTGCTACTTTTCTCTGGTATTTTATTACCTCTTCGGGCATTATAAAATTATCTATTACATCTATACGCATTTCTTCCACTCATTTAACTTGTTCATTGCTCCGAGATTAGAGTAAGTGTTGTTACTTATAATATCTTTAATCTCACCTTGTGTATAACCTGCAATTATCATATCATTAATATCTTTTTCAACAATAGAGTCCTGCCAGATACATATTGATGCACCTTGCTCTATTACCTTTTTCATTCTCTTGATTATTTCAGGATTGCGAGGTTCATTATCAAACACATATGTTACATCATACTTTCTATACTCTACAGGTAAGTCTGCACCTGCCATTGCAATAGAATTATCTATAAACATTGCATCAATAGGACCCTCTGTTACATACACTTTTTCCGATAAATTTACTTTATCTAGGTTGTATAACTTCGGCATATTATCTAACATGATAGTAATATACTTAGGTGTCTCTTTACCGAATGCTCTACCTTGAAAACCAAAGAGTTTGCCTTTCTCATCATAGAAAGGTATTAGCAATCTAGGGTGGTCAGACTTGACATTAGGAAACTTATTAGGTATAATGCCGTTAACAAATGTCATAAAATTATTCACAAGATATAGTTCATTCCACTTATCTTCAGGTATCATTCTGCGTTTTAGATAATCTCTTACAGGATGCTCAAAAGATAGTCTGGAGACGGTTTTAAGGGTCTGTAGGAGGTGTTTCTGTTTAATTACGACTGATTGATACTCTATATCATCATGCATCGTATGGCGTTGTTCACCGTTAGAATATCTTTCTAAAATGTATCGTTTATACATGTCGCTATCTAATCTTTCTAGAAGTTTACCGAAAGTTGTAGATAGACCACAGTTATGGCAACGATAGAGCATCATATCTTTTGCTCGATATAGATACCCTCTTGTTTTAGTCTTCTTCTTTTTACTATCGCCACATACAGGACATCTGAAATTATACAGATAATCTTTCTTCTTCTTGAATAAAAGAAGTTTATGTGATATTTGATTGATGTATGTAAGGTCTGTTGATAATGACATAGAACATAATATACTTGAAACTTATTTGTTTGTCAAGGGAAAAATTAAAAAATATTATCCCATGGTATAGTTGAAACTAGGTATCCTAAAACTATTGCCCCACCTACCATTAACCATCTCCATTGCTCTAGTTTGCCAAGTCTCTCTGATACTAATTGATGATGTAATGTTTGGTCTTCTCTTAACTTCTTAATCTCGTCCATTATAACTCGGTGAGACTTTTCTACTTCCATATTAACCTCTGCTCTAGTTTTCTCTATTCGATTATGTATAACTTCGATATTGTCATCAAGTGATTTATCTGTATTACTTAGTTTCTCTTCTTGTATGGCAATCATTCGATTGACCGAAGTAATAACTTCACTTAACTTATCTATTGCCGTATCTAATTTACTAGTAACAGATGTTAATGTGTCTATGTCTTTTTTAACTAAAGCAATCTCTGTACGCAAGTTGCCGTTTTGATGATTATTTTCTTCCGCCATTTAGTTTTGATACCTCGTTCTCTAAGTTATTTATTCTCTCCATTAGTTTAGGAAATTTCTTAATCAACTTCTCTTCGGTAGTCAAAACTTTTATATCGTATCTCTCTGCCGCCCAGTTATAACAACGGTCTACCTTTTGATAAAACCATATTCCAAGTTTCGTTTTTTTAAACCACGCATTAGTAGATTGACCTACTATTGCACCCAGTATAGATTTAATTAAAAAGAACCACATCTACCAAGTCCTTGGTGCTGAAGATTTAATCGCAAATCGACCAAATAATCTTACTGCGTAATAGGCACTATATTTTTTCCAAGATGCTACTAAAGGTTCTGTAGCATTCATGCCTTGTAAAAATACATTGTCTGCTAGTTTTCTCATTTCTGCAAATTCTTTTTTTGTCAAGAAAGGTCTTCTAGCATTAATTCTTTCGTATAAGATGTCGTGTATTACTGCTGGTCTTGCCACATCGAATGGTGCAATGAATGCCCAACATGCTCTCGGTACACTTGCTAAGTCTGTAATGTAACCTTCTGGTACTGTAATCTTACCTGTAGCAGTTATTTTAACATCTACTTTAGCATCTTTAAACTTTTTAATATCTTCTTTTGTTAAATCACTAGAAAATGATAAATCTTTTTCTAGCATCCATTTCTTAGGTCTTTTGAATTTACCATATAGAAGGTCGTTCCATTTACTCTTCATCTTTATCCTCTTTATCTTTAGGTTCGTAATATTCTTTATACTTAATCAAAACTTCTTTTTGAGTTAGTATGTATCTTTTTAATTCTTCCATGTTTAACGATAGCACTTCATAGGTATCTGTATCTAATGCAAACAAGGCAATAGACTTACCTTCATTTTCTAAGTCAGTAAATATCTGTTCAGCATTTTCTTTTGTAACTACTATCCACTTAACAGGTTTTAAATCTAAAGGTTCAACTTGTTCTATATTGAGTTTAGGTTTTTCTATCTGTTTTGTAACTACTTCTATCTGCTTTTCTCTAGGCATGAAAGAGCAACTTGTTAGTAATATGATTAACATAACAAACAAGAATAAGATACAAAGTCTAATTACATTTTTCATTTAGTTGCCTCATTCATTTCATTCATAATTTTATCTGAACCTTTATTAATTATTCTTTCGATTAACTTAGGTTTTTCAGTTGCCAGATAATTTAAATCATGCTTTGCTAGTTTCTTTTCTAATTCTTTTTTACTTTGATTTATCGTGTTAATTTTTTTGTTTAATTCATCGTTGATAGATATAATCTTCTCATAGTCTGCTTTTTGAGATGCAATAACTTCTTTTTGGTCTTCTATTGCACTCTCTAATTTTACTTGATTTGATTTAAGTATAGCATTGTCACCTCTTAATTTATAGACATATGCTACCCCACCTGCTAGTCCTAGCATTAAGACTACTGTAATTAGCAGTTTAACTTTACCTAATATAAACATTATTCACTCTCTATAAATTCTTTTAATGATGGATTTCTGCTTATGTTTTTCCAGTTACCGCCACCGTATGAATTAAAACGAATGCCTTTTTGTCTGTCTGTTACGGTGTCTTGTAATACAATCATTGCATCAGGATGTCTTCTAGCAAAATCGTATATCTTTCTTTCTGCTTCATTCTCTAAGTTTAGATAGTTTGACCATCTTTCAAACTTTCTTTTACCTTTACTAAACTTATCAAATGTTTCAGGTGAAACTCTAAACAAACCTTTTTTTCTATTTTTCTTTTTGTATGCCTTAACTGCAGATGGTGGTACAACTACTGTGCCACTACCTGAAGTACCTGCTACTGCAGGACCTGTAGCATTTGCTGGTGCATCATCATCAAGGTGTCTTTTAACTGCCTTTTCTGCAAGATACATACCAGGTCTCTTTTTATATTGTTCTATTTTTTCTAGCAGTACATCATCGCTTTCATGAAACTCTTCTTCACTTACAATTCTTTCTCTAACTAAGAGTAAAGCGGCGGCATAGTTTGCTAGTCTATTTTTTACGAAAGGTACTTTTTCTAACAGACCTCTAAGTCTGAATACTAGTCTGTGTAAAAGTGTGTAGGAATTATACTGGTCAGGTCTAGTGAAGTTTTTCATCGGCACTAGTTGTTGACCTTTTTCATTGATAAGACCTAACTTATATGCGTTAGTGTCTTTATACTTCATTGTGAATAGTCTTAGTATTCTCAATGTGATTAAGTTATCTACTAATCTAGTCATTATACTTCTCTTAATTCCTTTACTATGTTTTGGTCTAACGGCACATCAACATATTCACTATCTTTCATATAATTTAAAAATACTAAAAATGTTTTTAAAGTTGAGTACATACTCGGTTCTACTTTTAAAAACAACATCTCTTTGACTGCCTGTGCACCAAACACATTGTAAAGTATCATTAAGTGATTAAGTATTAGTCTCGTTCTCAAAACTTTTGTTTCGCTATATTTACGAAACAATCTTTTTACATACTTAATTCTTTTAATATCTTCAGAAAACTCATTTGTGTCCATGCAATGAGGATTGTTATATGCCTTCATTGCATAGACTAAAAAGTTTTTATGTGTTAGTTCAATATCAGTCATCTCATAATATGTATGTTAGATTATTAAACTATTTTTGCATAAACTTTTGTGCAACCGTGTCTAACAGTTTCGTATTCAATTTCTAGTTTTCTTTCAATACCTCTGTGTGCGATACCATCATCGTTGATTACTTCATCATAGTTGGTATCAGTATCTTTACCATATCTGCCACCATACTGAGTAAGTTCAGCGACAACTTTACCTTTCTCACCTGGCATTTCAGGAACATCGAATGATAGTCCGATTGTTGCTAACTTACCTTGTAATTGAAGTAAAGCACCTTTAGGGTTTACATATTCTCTCATTGCAATAGATTGAACAAATGCATTAAGTTGTTTTACAACATCGTCTTTCGATATGTCATGTAACGCACTATCTGTTCCGTCCATCGCAGGATTTTGAGAGTACCCATCTTCACCAAGTAAGACTTTCAAAGAGGCATCATAAATGCTTTCGTTTTTCATGTTACTTTCCTTTGAGTTCATTAACGCCTTGATTGTTTTCACATCAAGTTTCATCAACTTAGCGATTTCTTCTGCAGACTTTCCTTGAGAAATATAACCATGAAGTTCTTTCATCTTACCTTCTTCAAGTTCGACTTCTTCATTTGCTTTTGCGTTTCTTTCTCTTTCTTGTCTTGCTCTTTCTCTCTCTTGCTCTGCCTTTTTATCTTCGGCATCTCTTTTCGCCGCTTTTTGTTCTCGTTCTCTTGCTTTCATTGCCGCCATGTCTGCTTTTGCTTTAGCAAGTCTGTCTCTGTCTGCTTTTTTCTTTTGCATCTTCGCCAGTTTTGCTTGTGCGGCATCTGCCCGACCTGCAGTTGAAAGTCTGTTTGCAACTTTCTTGACGCCTCCAACTGCCGCTCTACCGACTGCTTTAACGCCTCGACCTATAGCACCAAGAACTCCTTCTAGTTGAAGAAAATCTTCGTCTGATAAAGTGTCTAAGTGTTTGTCAAATGCCTCTTCAGACATTTCAAGAAGTTCGTCAAGTTTTTCTTGATCCATTGCTTGAAGTTTTTGACTATCATCATCTGCTGGATCTTCATCGTCTGCTTTCATAAAGACATTTTGCAGTTGTAAAAATTGTGCTTTTGTACCATTGTTAATCATATCCATAACTTTTTTCTTGTTAGTAGGATTGATTTTTTCCATACCTTTAACAAAAGCACTAGCGGTAAACAAATCTACTTTCATAGAACCGTCTTTCATTTTCAACGGCATGTTTTGTTTGTTGCTAACAATTTTCTTTAGAGTTGCTACATTATCTTCAGAAAGGTGTTGTTTAAATGTTTTCATTTTTATTCTCCCTTTCTAATATTATGCGATTGATATGCCTACGCCTGACATTGCAACCCATTTACTAGTTAAATAAATTAGTGTTACTGTATCTCCAACATTATCAAATGTAATACCTGTACCGTTTGCAAAGTTGGCAGGTCTTACTTCTACATCACCACTATCTGCTACCATGGTAATAATTTTGATTTGACCTTGCACACCATTAGCAAGTGTAAGTGAATTACCTCCAGTAGTTGTACTGTTTGAAGTAATTTCACATATTGATGAAGTTGTATTGATTGCTTGTGTAGAACCAGCGGCAGTAATTGCTTGTGCGGTTCCTTCTAATGCTAGAAATCCATCTAGTTTAACATTTGTATCAATCCCTGCGAAAAGGTTTGCTACTGTTAATTTTTTGTTTGTACCACCTTGAACTACATGTAAAAGGTCAGCACTTGCGCCACTTGTTGCGGCGGTTAACTCTGATATTTTTTGGTCTGCCATAAGTATCTCCTATTATGCATTACAAAGTTGTCCTGACTTTATATCAAACAGGACCAACTCTAGTTTTAATTATTTATATGACTATTACGAACACTCACAATTTTTGCATTCGCAAGATGAACATGACCCACCATTTGAACAATGGCAGGCATGTTCGCAATTCTTACACATAGCGATTAAGCACCGACAGTTAATGTATCTGCCGCAGATGATACTGCAGAGGATACTGCCATTTCAGCATTTCCGCCACCTACTGTATCGACTACTGTACCACCATTTTTATCAATGGTTTGTGCGCCGATAGACAATACATCATTTTGATTTATTGCCGCATTTGAGGCAGTTGTAGAAAATGTTAATGTGTCGTTAGTTACAGGTAAAGTACCGTCCATAGTTAAAGTTAAGTTCGCCGCTCCACCGCCGCCTGCTTGACTGTTTGTTACAACCATTAGACAAGGTTGTGATGATACAGTTACTTGCTCGTTGAAGTCAACTTCTACTCTTACTACTCCGCCACCACCTGATACAGATGTTGATGTAAATCTTACTGCATCAATCGTTGCTTGACCAAGTTTAGTTGCTAGTGAACCAATCGCTACTAAGACTTCAGGAGTTGCATTAGGATTATCGTTTCCAGATGCTTTTGTTCCTGCTTGTCTCACCCAACCTTTGGCATCAGCATAAACTTCTTTTTTCTCGCTATCAATAATATACTTAGGTTTGGATTCGTCTGAATCCGTTGCTCCCCATGAACTCATTAGGTCCTCCTATTAATAGTTACTTGAAACCAAGTTTCTTTAAAGTATTTATAGTTTTAGATGCGTTTGTATGATGTATTCCTACACCACCAGCACTCTCAAACTGTCTTATATTCTTAATATAATCATCAATCAGAATATTAGGTTTACCTTCTTTATTCTTAGCATATTTTTGTTTGTCTGCCCTCATGACTAAATTCATCTTACCTTTAAATTTGAACTTAGTTCTCATGAATTTTGTTTTGCCATCTTGTGCTTCTGGCATTCTTTTAGGATATGCGGTTAGTGTTTCGTGTGGGTACTTACTTACAAATTTATAAAGTTCTCTTGATCCTGGCATGATAGGTAAGTCTTTCCAGAAACCTCTAACTTTTCTAAGACTATCCCATTTCGTACTTGAACCTGAAGTACCTAGAAAATCTTCAGCACCTTCAGTACCAAATGCATTCTCTAATCCACCTATAAAATCTGCTAGTACACCGTCCATGTCTAGATAGATTGTTCCGTAATCTTCGACATCTTCACTCATATATTGTAGGAAACTTTTATTCATCGTCTTTTTTATTCTCTTTCTCTTTAGGTTCAAAATCTTCTTTTCTCAAACTATGACTTACTTTCATAGCAGTATTTTTCTCAGTATTGTCAAGAACACAATCAATAGTGTTAGTGATGCTATTCTTACTCACACCCTTAGGTGCCAGTCTAATTTCTATGTGTGTATCTTTGAAATCTAAACCTAATGCTTTGGTTTTTCTGATAAAGTCAAACCAGAGTGTTTCCAACTTTTCTACATCATCTAATTTAAAATTCGCCATCTGTTCTTTAACCTAAAAAAAGATTAATCAGTTTCTTTTTCTGCTTTGTAGTTTGCATCAACATAATCAAAAAATTTCTTCTTCTCTGCTGGTGACATTTCGCCGACACTTTTATGACCAAACTTTTTCATTGCTTTTTGAAAAAATGCTTGATACTTATTGTCTTCGAACTTCATCGCATCTCTAGATTTTTCGATTAAGTCTGCAGGTATGTCTTTTAACGGTCCCCACTTCATTACGCATCTCCTTCTTCTTTTTCTGGATTTTGTTTCTCATATTCTAAGTAGTGATAAACTGAAGATAGATAATCACTTGCTTTTGTTAATTTGCTTTCTACCCAATCTTCTAACTCTTCATCATCTCCTATCATGTCATGAATTTTTTTCGAATAGTCCATCGCTTTAAACATTTGCGATTTTGCCATTCTACTACCATCTTCTTCATTAACACTTTCTTTTCTTGCTCTAACTTTATCTGCTAAATCTTTGTCTGCTTTGCCCCATGTTCCAGGTGATTTTGTTGCGAAACTATTTACTCTGGCGAATGCCCATTGATGTTGAGTTGCACCTGGTCGATGACCACCTTTCCATGCCGCCATACCTCTATCATAAACTTTCTTTAGAATGCCATAAGGTATGCCAGTCTTCTCTGCTTTTTTTACTAAACCTGCGATTTTTTCTTGAAGTTCAGCAACCTCTTGTTCTTTTTTATGACTGCCTACTTTAAGATAACTTTCAGTTAATGTTTGTTTATATCTACTCATTTGTTCCTCTGTTAGATTATTTATCTTTCAGACTTTCTTTGAAAGTAAGTCTTCTACCTATCTCAGGTTCATTTTCATTGTTTACAGGTGACTTTGCTCTCCATTGAAAACATGACCAGTATCTTGCTTTTGTTTTAGGACCTGGGTTATCACAATTATGTCTTGCTCTGAAATTCTTTCTTCTTTCAGGATCATCTCGTTTGATGCTCATATTCGGATCACCAAATCTTACTACTTTGATTTTATCACCATCTTTTACATAAACTTTAAATTTCTTATTAGGATTCTCTGAAGTTCTAATAGGATCATTTAGTTTTACTTTTTTACCTTGATATTCTGCTTCAGTAATTACATGGTCAAATAAATCTATAGGACAACCATCTTCATCTAATTCAACACTTTCTTTATTCATACTTTTGAATATCTTTTTCAAGTCTGCAGTTGCAGTTGCTTGAAACTGAGGATTAGCAGTATAACTACCTTTGTATCTAATCTCAATATCAAGAATAGGTGTGCCTTCGCTTGATATAGTCAAGAACAACTTCGCCGCACTTGCTTTTTGTTCATATGCTTGTATCTTGCCTTTAGTCTTATCTATAGACAAGTTTGTTTTATATAATTGTTGTAATCCTTCTACGATACCTTTTAAATCTTTTGTCTCTGCATTTTCAACTTGAACTGTATCGCCTTTCATTTGACCGATACCTGTTAGTAGATAAAAGTCAAACTCACCACCTTCTAGTGTAGGACCTAAATCAGTTCTAAACACAAGATTTAAAAACTTCTCGACAAAATCTTTATCATGTGATTTAATAACTTGTTCTACTCTTCTATAGAATATGTTTCTAGGGTTCTTTAACATTGTACCCCAAACTCTAGTAGGTATTTCTCTAATTAATGCATCTCTTTCTTTAGATGACATTTTAGATATGTCACCTCTCTTTAAATTTTTCTTTCTCTTGAAATAAGTTTCGATACCAAAGTTGAAGAACATATCTTTTGCTCTTTCAATCTTTGTCATATCTGCATCACCTACAATATCTTTTAACATAGACTTCTCGCCTGTAATAGGTTTATTGATTAATGTAGGATCAATATCTTTTGTTTGTTTCTTTTTCTTTAGAGAAAAACCAAAGAATTTATTACCTGACTTAACAACAATATCTGAAGAGTTATAATCTTTGATATTGCCAATCTTAGGATTAAATTTAGCAATGTCTTTGTGCCAACCTTTTCCAGTCCAATATACTTTAGATGGATTAGGTGCTACTTTTAATATTGCATTAGATGAAGATATTGCAGTTGCTAAATCATTAAAGTTTCTATCATATTGTGCAAGTAATTCAGGTCTTGCACTAGCACCTTCAACATCATTAAACTTTGTTTTAGCATCATCAATTAACTTCAATGCTTCTTCACTATCTAAATTACCACCTTTATATTTTAACAATACAAGTGATGCAACCATTAATTCTTGTGTGCTTTCATTTATTTTAACACCACCAGTTCCTACTGAACCATCACCAAATTTTTTAGTGTCAAAATTAATCTTTAATCCTTCTTTTTCAATAAAGTCATCTATCTTTTCTTTATCACCTTCAAAGGATCTTCGTATTTTTACTTTACCTTTTTCGTTTGCAACCATTACTAACTCATCACCTCTTATACTTTGCAAGAAGGTAACAAGTTTATTTAAATCTTCGCTATCTTGGTCAGGTGCATTGATACCTTGGTCGAATGCCTCACCTAAGAATGATTTAAGATTTATCTGTTCGAACTGAACTTCTTCAGTTTTTGCTTGTGATTTTCTGTTCGATGCAATTCTTTCCATTTCCATCTTTTTAATTTTAGGAAGTAGTCTAACTGCAATCTTACCAACTACTGCTGATTTTTTTCGAATGATATCATCTATTCTCGCCCTTTGTGCAAAACCTAATTCGTTATAAGGTTTACCTCTAGCAAACTTTTTACGCAATAAGTTAATAGCATGTTTTCTTGATTTCTGTTTTAACTTTTCATTTGAAGATGGTCTTTTTAATGCTAATGCTCTTCGTCTAGCAATTTTCTTTGCTAGTCTTTTCATAATCGCCGCTCTCTTAAATCTTTGAGAAGGTGTTAGTGCCGCCGCTAGAAAATCTTTTTCATCAACAAACTCTGCATCATCATCTTCTTGATAAAGATATGCAATGTCTTCTAAGTCATCTATCTTATCCACTTGCTTAAATAATTCTTTTTCTAAATCTGCAGTATCAGGTACTTCGATAGGTTCACCATAAGGTATAGGTTCATCGTAGGAATCTATTGATGGTGGATCGTCTGCAGGATTATCATCGTATTCATCTTCATACAAATCGTCTATGTTTGCTACTTTCAATTTTACTTTAGATTTTTTCTCACCCATAATCTCTTTGTAGTTTTGACCAGGTGTCATATCTGCAGTATGCTTTGCGTAATCTTTACCTATTTCATAACTCTCAACA
>VTLG01010957.1_pt1 | contig 58665 bp, 64 predicted proteins | sample 4694571 | NCBI WGS metagenome assembly VTLG01 (sample SAMN12604809, study PRJNA352737) | marine metagenome | biome: ENVO:00000447; feature: ENVO:00000209|ENVO:00000569|ENVO:01000036; material: ENVO:00002151; isolation source: viral sequences binned using virsorter ...
TTGCCAATTTACGTTCCATATTAGATAGTCTCTTGTGCCATACATCTATATCTATAGTTCCTTCTATAAATTTATCACATGTATCATCTACAGCTCTCATAAGCTTCTCTAGTTCTGGATCATAAGAACAGGCATCCATTAACATCTCTACTTTATCTTGTTCTTCTTCTTCTCCCCATACTTCAGCCCATAAATTAGCCTGATTTAATGGTGCATGATGTCTTATAATATGATTGTTTACAGATGTTACCCTGGTTTCTTTCTCACATAGTTTACTTACTTCGTTAATCATTTTCTTAGATAGCTTCCTTTCTTCTTTGCCAAGAATATTTAATTCTACATCTTGAGCTACTTCTATTGGTTTCCATATACTTATTCTGAACTTGTACTCTTCTTTAAGATTAACTACCAATGCAAAGCTCATATCACCATCACTAAATTCATTGATAGCTTCATGATCAGTACCACTCCAGAATGCTTGCATAGTATGATGTGAATGCCACCATAAGAATCTATAATCTACACTGGGGAACTCTCTTTGCATATACATTGCCTCCATTGTATAATACTTAGCAAGTTCATCCTTATCTATCGATGTGTTAGCTGCAGATATTTCTTGTTTGAGTATTACTGGTCTTTCTACATGCCAATTACCATCTTTATCCTTTACCATACAAGCCATACCACCTATTTCTGACTTATGTTTATCATATGCTACTCTAGCATAATCTATTATTGTATCCCAATTCTTTTGAGATATATTGAATTCATTCATTATCTACTCCTTTCAGTTATATTTCTTTCATACCATGCTATTATTCTTTCTTCATCAGTCATACTATCTTCTATTTGTCTAGCTTCTTCATGCATTCGCTGCATAATCTCTGCATCTAAGCACTCCTCACATTCATCTTCATGTCTATCATGTTCGCATAACCTCTCCATTGTATCAGTTACCATCTCACGTATAACTTCATCGTTATCACCTCTCCATGAGAACAATATACTATGTATGTATTCCGTATTATAGTCACCTGAGAGATATCCTATGTTATCCAATCTTTCTTGTGAAGTATTAATAACATTATTCCAATAACTACATGATTCTTTTAACTGACAATCAATGCTATTGCATGTATTATCCTTTGTAATAGCTATTTCTCTAGTATCATTATCTTCTATCTTTTCTATTGCTGTAGGAACACCACAAGCATTTGGATTATGAGGGAATGCTGCAAGATATGCTTCTGAATTCTCCTGATCTTTAATGTATTTAGGTAATCCGTAGTAAGACATAGACGGTCTATTATGTGGATGAGTTCTATTTACAGTATATTGAGTAGTCCATTGCATTAATAATGTGGCTGCTGCAACAATATTAAAGTTAGATAAAGCTGTATTAATGTCTCCAGCTAAATCTCCTAAACATACATTATACCATTCTCTTCTTTGATTTCTGCTAAATATATAAGGATGATATACAGTATCACTTGGAGCTAATACTTGAGCTAATATACTGCAATTAGCAATAGATCTACCAGTTCCAGCTGTTGTGTTTAAATGTTGAATAAAATCTATCTCTCCTTTTAATACAATAGGATATAATTTTATATCAACTAAATGATCTATTGATCCACTGCTACTTAAACTATCGATACTCATAATAGGATTAGGAAAAGCAAATTCATACCTATAATAATATCCACCTTCATCTCTTTCATATACTTCTAGATTAACTTGTATGTCTTGATCAGAATACAGCTGTTTAACTGCTTCAAGTTCTTCTAATGCTTTATTCTTTAGATTATTGAACGTTTCTACTACTAAATCAGCATTATTTTGAAATGTTATACCTTGGTGTCTGAAATCAGTCATTAAGTCATTTATTTGATTTAATGTTTGTTTCATAGATCTATGGTAATACAACCTATTATCTATTCTATTAAAGAATTGATACACACCAGAATATTTCTTATCCCAATCTAAAATATAGCTCTTATATATCTTTTGTAGTTCTTTACCTACTCCAGGACTCCATCTAAATGTTTTGGTGGATTTAATAGTAGTGCCATATCTTGAGTTAAAGTTGTTTATTCTTTCTATTACATCTGCTTGAGGTCCTAACAGGACTTCTTCAGCTATTTCAGCAACGTTTGGATTGAACTCTTCTATCCTCATTATCTTCCTCCTTTTCTGTGTTAGATATATCATTGTTTTCGAAATATTTATCAACTATCATTATTATAGATCCAAACCTAGTACTATTAGGCTCACTGGTATAACCATACTTAAAATAACTATCACATATTTCAACACATTCTCTTAAAGCTTTTTCAGCTGAAATACGTTTTTCATACTCTTTCTCTAGTTCAAATATCAGTTGTTCTTCAGTATTATCCATTACTTACCTCTTTTCATGTCTATCATATTATCAATAACATTATCAACAAGCATTGCTTCTAGATCTAATAATTGTTCATCTTTAGTTTGTATTATTACTTTATATTTAGTTATTAATGATTGTTGCTCTTTTATTTGTAGTTTTAATGTGTCTATTTCACTCATTTTACTGGTTCCTTTCCTTGTATTTTACATTGATATATATATCGTGCTCTTTTGTCCAACATACTGACATCAAGATACATATAATCTGTTGGTTTAGGGTTGGCTGCTATCCCTATATCATCTCTGTTAAGCCAATGAACATATTCAGTTAATCTCATAAGGATCCTCATCTCCCCATAATTCAAACATAGCATGTTCTCTGCATTTCATACAGATACCCATATGTTCATCTATTGGTACTTCATGTACTTCATATAATGGTGGTGCACTGCAACACTCACTATACCACTCTGCTTCTTCCATAATATCTCCTTTTAGTTAAACCAAGAGGCTGTATTCGTTTCCACCATACATTTAATCTGGAGCGTTAGCCAGAACCTCTTGTTTTTAAGCCTCACATATTCCTTTGCCTACGAAACGACATAAATGCCTGATAGGACTTATTTACCCTTTCGCCGCCAGATTTATATATTAAATGCGCTACACTCAACTAAGGAGCCGCGATTACATTTAATATTACTGTTGTTCCAGGAGGACCAGTTATTGGCTTATTGTCTACTATCCACCAGTTTTATTATTATTAACCCAAGCAACTAGACTTCCATCTGTAATTTCTGTGGAATTAGTAGCATCTGTACCATTAACTGATACAGCAGCATTCAGTGGTATATCTTGTTCTGATCTAAGATCACCTACATTAGTTGCATTTACTTGTGTTTCTACAAAACTAGAACCTCTTAGTACTTTTATTGTGTTAGCCATAGCTATTCTCCTTCTTGTTTGATTGTTGAATCTTGATTAGGATTGAATTTCCATCCAGCTTTCAATACAGCCTTCTGTTCTTCAATGTTCTCAATTACTTCTTCTTCAATAGTCTCAATTACCTCTTCTTTTACCTCATTTATAACAGCTTCCTTCATTACTTCTTTAGGACTACTCACTATTATAATTACGATAAAGATTATTAAGCCTATTGCTACCATTATTGTCTTTTGTTTATTACTCATCTTGCCTCCATGTTGTGAATTCTCTTACTTTAATATATTCTTCCTGATCTTTGACTTTCTTCTTTAACACTCTATTCTTATTTTGTAGCCTCTTCATCATAAATGTAAATATCTTAGTTACAAAGATAAGTAAGTTATATCTATCTTTTATTCTTTGAAGTATTTTCATTTATCCATCTCCCTATCTTTCCATTGTTTCTGATGTGAGTTCTTATAATAAGAACCATGACAACCATCATGATGTTCAGCACCTCTATGATAAGAGACTGATGCTACACATACTATTATAAATATTACTGCTAATATATATATCATTTGTTACTCCTTCACTGGTTAGTAGTTATTAAATACAACCTGCCACTCTTTACACATAGGGAGAGCTCAAATCTTCCCAGCTATATGATATTAAGAATGACAGGTTAAATGTTGGCATACGTATGCATAATCTCTGCTAGCTACGAGTTCTGCCCATGGGTATGCCAGCCAGGTCTTTCGTTATAGCACATTAGCCTCTTTTAACTATCATACACTAGTAGCTAGATAGACCTTGAGACTTATTCTATTATTCAAGGTTTTGTTATTGTTATTGTTCTCTAACTCTTTATAAATATAGCTATTAGTTGTTTCTTACTCATCTTGGAGTGTTTATGGCCTGGATAGCGTTTATCTGCCCAAGCCACAAACTGCACCTTAGTCCAAGATGGTACAAACTTACTCATCTACCTCTATGAAGTCTTTATCTCTACAATCTTCATTAGGAGGCAATGGAGCTGGAACATCATCTAAGATATTGACATCCCAACCTCTCATAACACCACTATCATCAATAGCTTGTAAGTATCCAGCAACATAATCAACTGTCACTTTGATACCATTCTCTGATTCATCATTAGTTACTGTGAGAGTCTTATACTTAGTCTCACCTGTAGTTGTATTTACATATTCTAACACTGTATTTGTTTCCATAATAACACCACCTTTCTGGTTTATAGTTTATAGTAATAGTTTGGTATAAGTTTATATATATATAATAGGACAAAGACAATGAGTTCATATTACTCTATTTATATCTAAGCCCTATTATAATATACCTAAGCAGTAGTAGTCAATAAGTAGTCACAAGGACTACTCATCAAACAGACTTGGTGCAGGTTCAGTGTAAGCAGCAGCTTGAGCACCTAACTCTCCAAGGTCAACACCTAATTCTTGACACATCAATGCTTGATCACGAAGCACAGCCATATACTTAGACTTGATCTGTCTCTCAGTTGGTGTCCATCCACCTGTTAACAGCTTAATAGATCTAGCTGGTGTAGCTAACCTTTTATCTTGCATTTCATCAAATGTTTCATAGAATCTCTTAGCTGCTCTCACTTGTAATGTATTGGGTCTACCGACTTTATTAGCCATAGTTATATCTCCTTCTATTTATGATTATATTAATTTATAACCATATATACTCTAAAATATCAAATCAAAAATAACTAAATTCCCAAAGGGAAATCCCGCCGATAGGCGGGCCTATATATATAAAAGACCAAGCACTAAAATGCTACAATTTTCAAACCTTTTGCTATTTACATATATATGTCGTAGATTTAGCTATGGGAAGAAATAGAAAAAAACCAACAAATAGAGAACTAACAGAGGGAATCATGTATGTTCATCAAAAGCTAGATAATTACTTCATTACCCATCAGACATTATTTAAGGATTTTGTAGAATTTCTAGATAAAAGAGATGATTTCCAAAAGTTTCTAGAAGATAAATATGATAAAAAAGAGCAAGATTCTAAGAAGAGCGAGTAAGATAATGGAACTTCATGAGGAATCTGGTTATACACCTGGTCATATTAGAGGTTATAGCCAACATCAAGAAGATGTAAGACACATGAGACATTGTATACAACTTGCCTTAGAAGAACACGAAGAAAATCTAGGATTGACTGCACGAAAACAGACTGACCAGTCGGTTTAGAAAAAAGTCTATATATATATAGCACTTACAGGGATTTTTTTTTGTTGCTTTTTAATTTTATTTATAGTAAACTAGTTGCGATAGCTATAAGGAAAAAGATTATGGCAGAAGTTAAGGGCAAGAAGATTTATTTCTTAGAGATTTGTTTTAATGATTCAACTGATGAGATTGAATATATCAGTGAATGTATTGATGGATCTAGAAAGACAGTCTATTATGGAGATATTGATTTATTAGATTACTTTGACGAAGAAGGTGTTGCTCTTATGGATGAAATTTATGAGGTAGGAGTATCATAAATCAACAAGTTGATTTGTCTTGCTCCTTCGGAGCGCAGTCGGTATGAGAACGTATAAGGTAAATAATGTTACTCACAGAGTATATGACCCAGATGATCCAGTAGTAGAACTAGATGTAGTCGCTAATTGGAGGAAGGGTAAGGTGGGCGAGTGGGTCAAGGCTGATGATGATTGTGTTATACAGGTACTCCGTAGAGGTACTATGCATAAATCAAAGGGTAAAGTTAAAGAAATTGATTACATAGGTACTTGTACAGGTACCTTTGCTATATATAGACATACTAAGATGGATACGTCTAGAAGAAACAATATATATTCATTTGGTGGGGATAGAAAGTCGGATGATATTTTATTGGAAAGAAGCTCTTTAAGTAAAGGTGAAGAGTTATTTGTATTATATTTAGCCAGCGGATTGGAGCCGCATCAAGCGTACATTAAATCGTTCCCTACCAATAACTCACAGTATGCATCCATGAAAGCTGGCAAACTTATTAAAACACAGAGGATAAAAACAGCAATGAAAGAAGAACTAAAACCTATAATGGAAGAACTAGGTGTTAATGAAGAGTATATACTAAAAGGTATAAAATCTGAAGCAGAGACTGCTGAGAAGTCCGATACTAGATTAAAGGCACTTTTTAAGTTGTCTGATATCATGGATTTAGAAGACAAGAATCAAACTAAGGTTACTCAAATATCAGGAGTTCAGTTTAATGGTTTTCTTGATGATGATGTAAAAAAGGCTGAAAGGCCAAAGGAAATAAGTAATGAGTGATGAAAATGAAATCATAGAAGAAGAAGAATTAATATATGATATTCATACAGGTAAGTATGTTCCTGATACTAGAACAAAGACACAGAAAAATGCGACTAGCGTTCTTCAGTCTGAAGGGGAGCCTGTTAAATGGGTGACTGATAAGATTGATGATCTTCATAATACTTTTAATAGTATATGGGATAATTACGATATACAAGGGAATATTGAAAAATTATTATTAGAAGGGGAAGCAATAGAATACGAAGAAGGATGGGGTTTTGGACCATCGACTATATGGGATCCTGAGACAAAAGATTTTCGTGACAAAGTTGTTAATATGATTGATGATTTAGGAGGTATTAAATATCTAGAAGATCTTAATAAAAGACACGATAAAAGGAAAGATAGTTATTTGGGGAATTTTAGTTTTTCTCCTTTTTCTGGAGTACCTATCCCTATGCAATGGGGGAAAAATCAATTTGAATCATGGGTTGTAGATAAAATTGATAATACTCTTTATAATGTGATGTCAACACAGAGATCAGGAGCTCATAATATTTCGCTCGCGATGGAAGAACTTCAAAAAGCTTTTGATGGTGTTTATAATCATCAAATAGATCCTTTTCTAGAGATTGCTAAACCAGGTGCGCAACAACCTAAAATTCGAATAGGTGATCCTTTAGGACATTTTTTAGGTTTGGGTCCACAGGCAGGTTTTCCTGAATTACCAAAAGGTGATGCTCCACCATTAGAAGTATTACATGCTGTATATGGTCATAAAGGTGAGGATATACTAAATTCTGTTATAAATCAAGAAGATTGGTATACATTTAATCTTAGAGGAGATTGGGAACAATTATCTAGAGTAATTGAGCAAGATTACTACGGCCGAGAATGGGCAGAAGATGTTGGTATAATGGGCTTCGATATGCCGAGTTCGGTGTTAGAAGAAATAGGTTATGATAAACTTAGTCCTTATTCCAACAGGGCTGATCGACTAATAAACAAATATATGGTTGCGGGGAAAAAGGGTGGAAAAACAAAGTGGGAAATTGATGAAAATGATAGATATTATCAGCGATTGTTGCCTAACAGTCGCTATTTCTATAGAGATGATCCTAATCTAACAATGTATGATTTTTCTATGGACTATGATGCAAGTTCTGATAAATTCTCTAGTATAGGAGCATCATGGATAAGAATATTTGATAATCATGTAATGGATCTTTTTGTAGGATACGAAAAAAGCGATGGTCCTTTATACTCTCCATCTGGAACGAAACCTGAAGTAATTTATGATAAGTATAATAAAATACCAGAAGGCCACATGTTACGAAATACTATAGAAAATCTAGAAAAAGATGGCTTTATTTTTATAAATGAGTGGGCGAGTTACGATGATAATGAAGGAGACTTGCTTTTAAGAAATGTTCTAAAAGATTTATATCCACATGGATTAGGCAGGGGTGAAGCTAAATTAGGCGGTGGTCCTGGTAAGGATGGTACTCCTGATATAGGTATTAACACTGGTGGTAGAACTGAATATGTATCCTATGATAAGAAATCAGGTAAATATTATTTAAACTTTTTAGATATTTACGATTTTGGGCCTGATTATATGAAAAAACAATTTGGATGGAGTGGAAAAAATAAGGATGTAGAGGATCCAGTAAAAGATTTTCAGGGAGTGATGTTAGATGTAGTAGATGCAGCAGGGAATGATATACATATGTATCAGCAAGTTGAGATACCTAAACAACATATAGCATTTATTAAAGCTATAGCAAACACAAGTGCTAAAATACATGATATCGCAGGTTCATCCTCAGAATTTATAAATTATAAAGAAGTATACGCAGAAGAATTTAAAAATTTATTTGGTGTACATCCAAATAAGATTGGAGAGGTATATGGAGAAGAATATGCACCTATCCCAAATTGGAGATGGGAATAAGTGTCTAATATTAATCTACATAATGTTTCAAAAGAAGAAGAAGCCTTACATCTTGCCAAAAATGATTTAATTGCATTTGGTAAATTATTTTTACCAGATGATTTCCTGAGATCTGAAACCCCCTTTTTTCACTATGAAGTTGCAGATGCTTGTATGAATCCAGACTTTAGGCAGTTAGGAGTTATACTACCAAGGGGTCATGGTAAGACAGTTTTAACTAAGTGTAATATAATGCATGATTTTTGTTTTACAAAAGAACCTTTGTTTTATGGTTGGGTTGCTGCCTCGTCTAAAATCTCAGTACCTAATCTAGATTATATAAAATATCATTTGGAATTTAATGATAAAGTGTTGTATTATTTCGGTAACCTAAAGGGCAAAAAATGGACAGAAGACGATATTGAACTTAAAAATGGTGCTAAACTTATATCTAAATCTAATCTTTCAGGGATTAGAGGTGGTGCAAAACTCCATAAAAGATATGATCTTATCGTCTTGGATGATTTTGAAGATGAAAATAATACCATTACACCAGAGTCTCGTGCTAAAATCAGTAACCTTGTTACGGCTGTGGTTTTCCCTGCTTTGGAACCTGGTACTGGCAGGCTTAGGATTAATGGTACTCCCGTTCATTTTGATAGTTTTATTAATAATATTCTTATTGGATATGATAAGGCTGTCTCACAAGGAACTGGAGAAGAATTCAGTTGGAAAGTTATAACATATAAAGCTCTTCAGGAAGATGGAACTCCTTTATGGCCAACATGGTTTGGTCATAAGGAGATGGAAAGAAAGAAAAAGTTTTATGCTGATTCTGGACAACCTCAGAAATTCTATCAAGAATATATGATGGAGGTTCAAAGTGCAGAAGATTCGATTTTTAATAGGAATCATATAAAGTATTGGGATGGAGACTTTAGATATGATGAAGACACAGGAATGGCTTATCTATATGATAAAAATACTGGAGACCTTAAACCGCTTAATGTGTTCGCTGGTGTTGATCCCGCTACAGATAGCACTAGGCGTGATAGTGATTTTAGCGTCATTATCATGGTGGGTGTCGATGTTGACAATAATGTTTATGTTATTGATTATCTTAGGATGCGCGGATTACCTGTCCTTGGTATACCAGGGGAGGCTAAAAAGGGAATAGTAGATTATATGTTTGAAAGAAATAAAATATATCATCCATCTCTTTTTGTAGTTGAGGATACAACTATGTCTAAACCTGTTTTTCAGGCTTTAATATCTGAAATGAGAAGAAGAAATGATTTTTCAGTAAAGTATTGTGCAGAGAAACCTGGAAACAGAATGAGTAAAAGAGACAGGATACAGGAAATTTTAGCACAAAGATTTGCAATAGGTTCAATACATCTTAAAAAAGATATGTATGATTTACAGAGAGAAATAATAACTTTTGGTCCTAGAATGGGACATGATGATACAATAGATGCACTTGCATATGCTTGTAAGTATGCATATCCTTTAAAAGGGTTGCAAGAAGATAAAAAAGGTGGATGGTATAAAAATAAACCAACAGCTAAAAGTTGGATAACAGCATAGGGGGAAGAATGGCAGAAATAAATACATATTCAGAAGAGATTAGGCAAATGCGTGATGCAGCAGGATTTACTACTCAAATATTTGAAGAAAATTTTCCAGGTAAATATGGAGATATATCTGATTTTCTTTTAAATGTTTCAGGGCAGGAAACTTTATATGGAACGATGAATAATAGGTTATATGATGATGGAACACCTATCTCGATAACTGAATTTCAAATAGATCCTATAAGATTTCTAGATATGTTAGAAAGATCTAAAACTGGTGATGCTTATAAAAGAATAGAAATGATAAATGAAACTTTCACTAATTTAGGTTATCAGGATTTTGATATAAGGAATATTGCTACAGTAGTAGAGAATCAAAGCATAGATCCTATTACTGGGGAAAAAAATATCGATTACAGATATTCAGATATAAATAAACAATATTTAGATGACCCATACATAACAACTACTTTAGCTAGACATATTATTGCAAACACAGAAGAGCTTATTCCTTCAGATTTAGCAGGTCAAGCAACTTATTGGAAAACTCATTGGAATACTGAAGAAGGTAGTGGGACTGAAGAAGAATTTATGAATAAAAAAGAAGTCTATATAAATCCTACAAATGTAGAGGATGATGTAATGGATTTGTTAAGGGAGCAAGATGAAGATCCTTTTAAAATACAACCAGCAGAGGAGTAAAATATTATGGATTTTAATATGAGCCAATTAAAAATGTTGGATGATGATAATGCCCATAAAAAATTAATAGGCGAGGGACTAAGGAAAATGTCTCCAGGGTCTGATTTACATGAGATGGCTATTAATTTATATAGCAATTTTTCAAAGAAAAATACACTAGAGGTAGTTTGGTCTCATATAGCTATGGGTAGAAATTTATCTGATCCATCATTATTTCCAGATAAAAATATTTAATTAGGTTGTGGATTGGTTTGCTATATTAGAAAAGTTTGGAATACCTATAGCAGTGGCAATTGCATTTGGGTTTTTTATTTGGAAGCAAAATAAATATATACAAGATGACTTATCTAAGGATTTGCATCAAAAGTTTAATAGGCTAGAAGGTATTCTAATAAAATTGATAGACCAACAAAAGCTTATGCAGTTAGAACAAAAAGGTTTAGAAAGAAGTTATAGGACTTTAATAGAAATTATTGCTAAATTAAGCGGTAACGGATTAAAGCATAGGTTTTTAAATATGCTAAACAATGATAAAGAATAAGTAAAGGAGTAAGAATGGGAAATATTGCTAATCAGTTTACTGGTTTACCAATTGAAAACTTAATAGCAGCGCCATTATTAGCTGCAGCAGAAGGCCAAAAGTCTCTTGCAGCAACAACTGCTCAGTTTATTACTGAAGTAGGAATGGATAGCAGTGGTAATACTAAATCAGTAGCATTCACATATGAAGATGGTTCGGAGCATGTTGCTTTAGATGTACCTTTATTATCAATTATAAATATACCAAGTTTATGTGTTGATAGTATTGATGTTGAATTTGAAATGGAAGTATCAACTCAATCAGCAAGTAAATCATCTACAGATTCAAGTGCAGAATTAAATGTTAAAGGTGGATTTGGATGTTGGAGTGCTTCGTTTACAGGAAAAGTATCTCATCATAGTGAAAATAGTAGAAGTTCAGATACTTCAGCTAAATATAGTATCTCTGTAAAAGGTAAGCAGGAAAAACCAGAAGGATTAATGAAAGTATTAGATATGCTTAATAATTCTATAGGTAAACAAAAAGAGGCTCCTGCTAGTGGCTCAGGAAGTTAAGAAGGGGAATTTTTTAGATCATTTAACTAAAGGTCTATATGATGCTGTAGTTCAAGCACAGGCTTTAGCTGAAAATCAACATATAGAAGCTTTAGGGAAATACATAAATGAGGATGGTACCCCTAAGTGTATGGAAATGGTCGTAAATGGGGAGAATGTTAATATACCATTAGCAACATTGGCACCACAAAGCTCAATTAAGATAAAAGAGCTTAAAATGAGTTTAAAAGTTAGGTTAAATAACTTTGGTAAAAGAAAATCTCGATTAGGTGGTGGCATATTCTGTAAGGATGATGCAGGTGCTATAGGAGCAGATTTAGGAGCTTCTATTTTACCTATGAAGAATAATTATGCTAATTTAGAGATAACATTTGAAGGATCTGATCCGCCTGAAGGGTTAGTGAGATTAAATAATCATTTAATAAAACAAATACCTTAGTATTTAAAAGGAGTGGTAGTGAAAGATACGTTAAGAGTTCTGGGGGAGAATCCAGAAATATGTTTCTTAACAAATCTAGGATCAGGGTTATTGCATTGGGTTGGAGTATTAAATCCAATTTTAAGTTTTATTTCTTTGGGAGTTGCAATAACTATAGGTGTTATGACAATCTATGAAAGAATAAGGAAAAAAATAAAGTAATGCATGGAAGAGACGGACATCATCTTAGTACTGGAAATTTAAGAAGAAAATTTGCTTTAAAGAAAAAAAAGAAAAGGGGAAAAAATGCAAGAAAAACATTTAAGACTTCTAGAAGAGCTTGATCAATATTTTAGGGATATAGATCATGAAAATGAAGATTGGGATAATTTACTTATAACTGTAAAATCAATGCTTGCATCATTAAATGGAGCATTGAAAACTATAGAAGAATTAGAAAAGGATGTTGCTATCTTGAAATCAAAAACAAAAACTAAGAAATAGGTATGGATAAAAAAGCACAAAGAATTCAAAAACTATTCGAATCAGCAGAATCGGCTTCAAGAAGTCAATGGGAATATATAAATCAAAAAGGATTTGATTTTGCTAATGATAATCAATTAAGCGAAGCTGAAAGACAAACTTTGCAAGAACAAGGTATGCCTGATTTTACAATCAATAGGATAATACCTGTTGTTGAGATGTTGAATTTCTATGCTACAGCTAATCAGCCAAGATGGCAGGCTGTAGGGGCTGAGGGTAGTGATATTGACGTGGCAGCTGTATTTTCAGATATTGCTGATTATACTTGGGCTGAATCTGATGGAGCATCTATATATGCTAATGCTATTAATGATGCTATAACAAGATCTATAGGTTATCTCTTGGTAACGGTAGATAGAGATAAAGATCAGGGAATGGGTGAAGTTATTATAAAACAGCCAGATCCATTTGATGTATTTGTTGATCCTAAGTCAAGGGATATTTTATTTAGAGATGCTGGATTTGTTATGATAAGAAAAGTTTTACCAAGACATCATTTAAAAGAGTTATTCCCAGATCAATCAAGAAAAATAAATAAAGCTGCTTCTATAAATAACTCAATATACTCTCATAGTGAAAAATCTATGGGTATTTATAGAAAAGATTTTACTCCAAAAGATATAACAGAATCAGAATCTATTGATCCTAAAACAGGAGAGATGGATGATATGCTTGAACTTTTTGAGGTTTATGAGAAGAAAAAAGTACCATTTGTAAATATTTTTTATGTAAAGCAACCATCTGAGCAAGAATTAGGTCAAATAAAATCCAGAGTAGCATCAGAAATGCAGAAGATGCAAGCTGAATTAGATGTAAAAAATAAAGAAACAATATTAAAAATGCAAGAAGCTGTAGAAGCTGGAGAAATGATTCCAGAAAGAATGGCTTTAGAAATTAAAAAACTTGAGGAACAAGCACAACAACAACTGATGCAAGCAGAACAGTCTATGATGGCTCAGTTACAAAAAGAGGTTTCTAGAACAGGTAATCAAGTTGTTCCTAAAGAAGCTTATAATACTGTTGCTAAAGAATTAGAAAGCATGAAATCTGAGATTATAGATATTTTAGAATTCAATGATACTGTTATTCAAATAACATGTGTAGTGGGAGATAAATCATTATATGAGTATACATTACCTGCACAAATAAAGGAATATCCCTTAATTCCATTTCATTATAAGTGGACAGGGACTCCATTTCCAATTAGTGCTGTATCTCCTTTAGTCGGTAAACAGAGAGAGATAAATAAATCACATCAATTGATGGTACATAATGCTTCATTAGGTTCTTCATTAAGGTGGATGCATGAAGAAGGAAGTATTGATACTGATTATTGGGAAAAATATTCATCATCTCCTGGAGCTTTGTTACCAATAAGACCTGGAGCTATACCACCAACTCCAGTTCAACCATCTCCTTTATCAAATGCATTTTTTACTACAGTTCAAGAAGGTAAAGGCGATATGGAATATTTAGCAGGTATATATTCTTCTATGCAGGGAGATACACAACAGCAACATGAAACCTTCAGAGGTATGTTAGCAATGGATGAATATGGAACTAGAAGAATTAAGCAATGGATGACTAATTGTATTGAACCTGCCTTAAGACAGGTAGGTAGATTGGTTATGGAGTTTACTCAAGCATTTTATCAAGGACATAAGATATTTAGAATTGCTCAACCAAGTGCAATAGCAGAAGAGAGAAAAACAGAAATTAATGTTCCTATTTATAATAATCTTGGAGAAGCTATAGGAAAATATCATGATTATCAAGCTGCAAAATTTGATATTAGGATTATAGCTGGTTCAACATTACCTATTAATAGATGGGCTTATTTAGCTGAGTTAAAAGAATTATTGAAATTTGGAGTTGTTGATGATATTGCTGTATTAGCTGAGACAGATATTAGAAATAAAGAACAGATAGCTAAGAGAAAGAGTGTATATGCACAATTACAAGGGCAATTACAACAACTTGAAGAAGCTGTAAAAAATAAAGAGGGTACAATAGAGACCCTTGAAAGACAACTTGTTCAAGCTGGTATTAAATTAAAAGTAGGACAAGCTGAAATTGAGATAAGTAAAAAGAAACATGAAACCAAGTCTAAAATTGAAGGCGAACATATGGATACTGAAGGAAAAGCTAAGTTTTTACAACAAACTTTAGAAGGATATTCAGATCTAAAGAAGAAAGAAATGGATTTAGAAACAAAAAATTATTTAAAATCCTTGCAAACTTCAGATGAATAGCTTAAATTTAGATTAAAAAAATGGGAGATATATTTATGGAAGATCAAGAAGTAACTCAACAAGAGAATCAAGTTGACTCTTCAGATGATTTTTTCTCTATAATAGAAAATCAAGTAAATGGAGCAATTTACGATACCGCCGAAGAATCTAAGGAAGACGGCCCTAATAAGGAAACCCAGTCTAACGAAGGAACACAAGTAGGTGCGAACACATGGGAAAGTGAAGATAATCCCTATAAGAAAAGATACGGAGATTCAACAAAGGAAGCTCAAAAATTAGTTGGGCAACTCCAAGAGTTGAAACCCTTTGTACCTATTCTTGAAGCGATGAAAAAGGATAATAATTTAGTTGAGTATGTTAAAGATTATCTTGTTAAGGGTGGAGCTCCAGCTCCTACCATTAAGGAAAGTTTAGGTGTAGAAGAGAACTTTGAGTTTGACGGAACTAAAGCAATCACAGATCCTGAATCTGATTCTGCAAAAGTATTAAATGCTCATGTTGACGAATTAGTCAAGAGACGTATCAAAACAATGATTGAAGGTCAAATGAAAAATGTCAAGATGAATAATATGGCAGAAGATAAAAGAGTAGCTGAAGCTGAGTTTAAACAAAAGCACAGCATGACTGATGAAGAATTTGCTGGGATGGTAGAAAAAGCAAAGTCGCATCAGATGAGTTTAGATGATATTTATTACCTTGTAAATAAGGAAAAAATTGATGCTAATATTGCTGATAATGCTAGAGCTGACGTTATGAAACAGATGCAGAATGTAAAAAATATACCTAAAACTATTGGTAGTGTAAATAGCTTGGGCAAAACTAGTAAATCAGATGATGATAAAATATTCGACTCTATCCTTGGTTCAGAGCAAAACTTAGATAGCTTGTTTGGGTAGATAGTTCTATAAACGTATAGGCTTATATCCAAACTTTAATTAATTAAGGAGGATAGACCTATGTCAGATATATTCAATCTGTCGACTTATTCTGATACCGCTAGTAGTAATGTATCTACTGGTGATCAGAGATTTGGTCCTGATAGAGATACTGGTGATCTGCGTAGAAAGTTTAACTTCGGTGATAGGGTTTCAGAATTAATGATAATGCAAGACCCTTTCTTTAGATTAGCTAGTATGTGTGCTAAAAAACCTACTGATGATCCATCTTTCAAATATACTGAAAAAAGACCATCATGGCACAAAAGATATGCTTATGTAACAAATCATGGTACAACAGCCCAATCCACTTTGGATGGTAGCGATGCCTCTGTTACTGCATCAAATCTTACTGCAGGTAATACATACTACTTTACAATGGCTACAGACTATATGTCTGCTGGTAATAAAACCAATGTATTTGGAAATTCTAATGGAGATATCACCGTTGGTGTAGCTGGAACGCAACCACAGTTCTACATTGAAGGACAAGTAATAAAAATACCCGTAAGTTCATCTGTAACAGCAGCAAGCTGGGATGAATCTTCAGCAGATGAAGCAACCAAACCTAACGACTATGTTTTAGCTAAAATTACTAATGTAGATACAGAAACTACTAGTACATGTGCTATATTAAAAACAGAAATTGTTAAAACTATGTCTGCTGATTCAGAATTATCATCATTCCAAGCATATAATGATACATTAGTTGGAATTGATATTTCTGGAAAATCTGTTGCTGAATGGTTAGAACCTAGACGTTCATACGTTATAGGTACTGCTTTTGCAGAAGGTTCTGGCTATCCAGAAACATGGAAAGATCAACCCTATTCAACTGGTTATGGGCAAACTCAAATTTGGAAAACAGCAATGGCTATGACAAATACTGCCAGAGCTACTCAGTTAAAATATGAGCCAAATGAGTGGGCACGAATCTGGAAAGAAAAACTAGTTGAACATAAATGGGACATTGAGCAATCATTATTGTTTGGTAGACAATATTCAGCTACAAATGAAAATTATACACAAGGAGCAGCTGATTTTATTGCTACTTATGGTAATTCATTTAGTTTGAATGTTAATACTAAAACACAAGATGATTTCTTAGATGATCTTTCTAATTTGTTAGATCCAAGATATAACAATAGTACAGCAACTGTATTTTTCTGCTCAACAGCAGTATACAATTGGTTGCATAAATTAGGTGGTTATTTCTCAAATAACTTAGAAATATCTCCAAACTTAAGAGCTGATTTCGCAATCTCAGGCAAGAAAAAACTTCTTGGCGTAGATGCTACAACTATCAGCACAGTTTATGGCGATATGAATATTGTGAGAAACATTCACTTAGATGGTACTAATATTAAAATCTTAGGAATCAATATGAAATATTGTGGCTATAGACCATTAGTTGGTAATGGTTTAAATAGAGACACATCAGTTTACGTTGGAGTTCAAACTTTAGAGAACTCTGGGGTCGATCGTAGAGTGGACTTAATCTTAACTGAAGCTGGTATGGAATGGCAAATGCCTGAATGCCACGCTATCTGGACATAAGGAGATATATTATGGCAAATCCATTATATGGACAAAATAAAGCTGATGGCAGCCTTGGCTGGTTATCAAATAGTGATGGACTTAAAGATCATGGAACTTTAGGTGATAATCTAACTCTTACTGCTCATGATATGGTTAATTTTGTCGCTCATACATGTGATCCTGCAGGTGCTAGGAATATAACTACTCCTACTGCAGAAGAAATAGTATCAGCAATAAAAGTAAAAGCTAGTGATGGAAAATGTCACAATGGTGATAGTTTTCAGTTCTGCTTTGTTAATGCTGGTACAGCAGGTGCTGATGAATCATGTACTATGGTGGCTGGAACAGGAGTAACTCTTGTTGGTGGTGTAGTTGTTGAAAACTATGATGCTACTCATGATGCATTTAGTTCAGGTTCTGGGTTATTTGCGGTACTTGTTACTGACGCTGGTTCAAGTGAAGCAGTTTCGTTAATTAGATTAGCGTAAGGAGGCTAGATAATGGCTAATTCAAGAACAGGATCTACACCTTCTTTTGGTTATTCTGTAGTGGAAAACCTGAATACGACTAAGCAATTACGTAGAAAAGATTCTGGTAAGTTATTTACACTAGATAATACTAGTGCATTTACTATTAATTTACCAAAACTTTCTTCTAAAATTGCAGGTTGGCATTGCAAGTTTATAGTAACAGTCGATGGAAGTGCAGCTGTAAGTCTTATGGCTTATGGTCTTGCAGCCGCTGGCGGTACAACTGATGATGCTGAAACTGTTGTATTTAGAGAGTTTCCTATGGCTGATGAAGCAGGAGCCGTTACAACTGGTCAAGATGGTGTGACTATTGCAGCTGCTACTATAATAGGAGATACTATCGATGTTATAACAGATGGTACTTCTTGGTTCATTACAGCTATGGTACATGAAATAGCTCATACTGACGATATAGATGCTGATTAATAGATAAAAATATGGTTGCCCTCTGGAGAGATTTTTTCTCCCCAGGGGGGTAGCCATTAAATGGAGAACAATGGCAGATTTTCAAACAAGAGTAGATGGATTAACAGGTTTAACAGTAACTACAGATTATGGTGCTGGTGAGTTAACAGAATATCTTAAAGATGGGGTAATTGATGTTACGACTAGAATTATAGCTATTAAACCTCAGGAAGTGGAAAATTTCCTAAGAACAACTAGTAGTGATTCACAATCAGTTGATGTAGGGAGATCCCAGATTGTAGCTGTATTAAGAGAAGCAGGAGCAGATGGATCCTCTGATGGTAGTACTGCATGGAGAGCATGTAGAAAAATTTCTGCTGCAATGCAGTCTAGAGTAGTTGATGCTAATAGTTTTCATTTTGCCTCAATATACAATCCTGTATATGCTATTGAGAATAATGGGGTAGTTAATGTATATCCTGTTCCTTCATCAAACAATGGGATAAAAGTATTTCATGTTAATAAAACTCCAGTAAATGGAAGTGGTGCAAGTTTAGAATATAATCATGATGATATTCTTTATTTCCCAGAAGATAAAGTTTATTTAGTAGTTTTATACGCAGGTATAAAAGTATTATATAATGCTTTAGCAAATAAAGGCGATACATTAGAGGCTTCTAGAATAATGCCTGAATTACCTGTTCTTCCTGCAATCCCTAGTGTGCCAACAGCTCCTTCGTTTTCATCACAGACTTTAGTTGAAAGTTTTGTTTCTAATTTAGGAATAGCTCCAACATTTACAGCTCCTAAAGTAGGCGGAGAAACAGAAGAATTAACAACTTCTATGACAGCACTTACTGGAAACGCAACAGGAACAGATGGTGACTTTCAAGATTTCTCAAAATGGTTTACAGCAGCAGGTGAATATATAGAAGATGAAGAAGATATAGATTTAGCTTCAGCTCAATTAGCAAAAATAGAGAGTTATTTAAAGGCTTATAGTGCTCAATTGCAAGCAAATACTGCTGAATTTACAGCAGAAGCAGCTGAATATCAGGGTAAATTGCAAGAAGCTATTAAAAAAGCAGATCTAGACGCAGCTAAAGCAGCTGCTGATGCGAATTTTGCACAGACAGCTGAAATTCAAGAATATACTGCTGTAATTGGGCGTTATGAAAGAGAGATACAAATATATGTTGGTCAAGTTACTGGATTAGTAGGAGTATTAAAGGAAAGTGTTCAGAGATCACTTATTGACTTAGAACAATATAAGACAGAATATGGTTGGATGGAAGCTAGGTTAACTATGCTTAAAAGTGAATATGATAATGCTTTTGTTATTTTAGCAGGAGTTCAGCAACCACCACAACCTCAACAACAACAACAACCTAGAAGAAGAGGAAGAAGATAATGGCAGCAGATAAAGCAACAGTAAGTGTATCAGCATCTCTATTACCTGATGAAATAAAAACATCAATGGGAGGGATAACTGAATATAATATAAATGATTTTGGGGATAATAATAATTGGATATATACTTTAACATTAATAGGATCTTCTAGTGAAGACCTTATTAAAACAGGAACAACTTATTTAGGACAAGGAGTATATGAAGGCGCTGCTGCAACTACTCAAGGTACAGACGATGTTTTATTCTTATTTGTAAAGCATACTGGAACCACAAATGGGAGTACAGCTACAACTGCAAACTTACATATAAATTTAAATGGTACTCCTACAGGTAGTGCAGCTGGTGATATAGTTGTAAAACCTAATGAGTGTTGGTTTGCTAGATTAGGTACTGATACTAAAATAGAAGATATTAATGGAGATTCTTCCACATCAGATGTTATTCAAGTATCAGTATTTGCAATAGCTGATGATGGAGGAGTGTAATATGAAAGTACAAGAATTAGCAGAAAGAACAGGTATAAGCGAAACTGGAAGACTTATAGCTTGGATTAAAGATGCCTTAAGAGAAATAAATATGTTATATGAAACTCATATTAGAGATGAAAATATAGATTTAGTCAAAGATCAAAGAAATTATGTAATACCAAGTGAAATGGTAAAAATTCTAGATATAAAGGCTAAGAATCATTTAAATAGTCAAGATCAATATAGATCTATTCCTAGACTATTATATCCACCTAAAGTAAAGGATATTGATTAATGGCTCAAGTTAGAGAATACGCTTATTATGTAACAGGTAATACTCTTAAGATAGTAGAAAGAGATGTTAATTTTGATAATGATCCTAATTCTAAAAGTTATGGTCCTGGAGTAGATAGAGGTGAATGGAAATCTCCTTTAGTAGCTGTAACTGATGGATTGCAACTAGAATATACATATGTACCTTGGTATAGAATAAAAGACATAACTGATACAGCAACTATAGAATCATATAGAAAAAATCAATCAGATGGTGTTGACGTTATACAATTTACCGCAGAAGAGTCGGTTACAGCGGTGTTAAATAAATGGATATTAATTTCTGGTTCAGATAGATGGAATGGATTGCATCAAATCGCAGCTAATTCCACAGGTGATACCTTTGTAGTAAAAACTCGTTATAATGGTGCGACTGTGACAGAAGCATCTACAGTATATTTAGATGTAGAAATAATGGAGGATGAATCATTTGAGATTGATCTACCAGATAATTTAAACTTAGCATTAGAGTATTATTTAAAGGCTAAACTTTTTGAGCAATCAGTAGACTTAGAACGAAAAGAGTATTTTATGAAAGAATTTAAAAAAATTATAGAAAAACATGCTAGCACAAGGCAATGGGGAGCAAAAATGATTGCTTCTGGTCCTCATGCTATAAGATAGGAGACAGAATGTCAGAAACACAATTAACTAGATATACTGAGCAAGAGAAATTAAACAAGATGGAACTTGTTTTAATAGATGTTACGGTAAAACCAGATGCTAATAACAATTCTACAATGTCTTTAGGAGATTTTATGTTTCCTATTGTCGAAATACCAAATGCGGTAGCTGTTGAAGGAGGAACAGCAGTACTTCAATCTTGTTGTGCTATTGTACATGGAGGAAATGGTGATGGGGCAGATACAGGGACTTTTGATGTTGTTATAACAAGTGACTCTACAACTCTACAACATGGTGGGGGAGATATAGAAACAGATGACGATATGGCTAGTGTTCAAAGTGCCTTATCAGTTATGGATGGAACATGTGGATTCTTCAGTGTAAGTAATTTATATGATTCTGGTACATGTGCTATAGGCTTTAGGACAAATATTGGTATGGTATGCAAGGCAGTATCAGGTTCTAAAAGTTTGTATGTATATGGTATTGTTCAGAATACAGCAGATTATGATGAGGGAGATATTGTTTTAAGATTAGGGTTTTTGAAAGATTAATGTTTAAAGCACAACAAAATAGTGCTATAATGCACCCTTATGATGGGAGAAGATATGCTATTATATTAGATGGTATTGATGATTCTCCTAATCATACTAATAAAATGGATGCTCTTCAAACCACTGATCAGCCTGGTACTGTTAGTTTTTGGGTTAAATTTCCTGATACTGGTGTCAAATATATCTGGTCTGAAACGGTAGGTGCCTCAAAAAGTGTTTATATTCAGGCAAGTACTAGTCATTGTAAGTTATTTATTGAACAAACAGGTGATTCTCCTGGTATAACATATTTAAACGGATCTGCACCTGATGTTGGTGTTGATAAATGGGTAAATTGGACAATTACTTGGAATCATACTGATTCTATAAAGGGTTATCAGAATGGTGTAGAATGTTCTAGTTATAGTGTTCAAAATGGAGATTTAAAAAGTATGAATTTTTTCTCTACTTTTGCTTCATTTGGGGTATGGTCCAATTATGGTATTGCAACTAATTATAGCGATTTCACTATTAGCGAATTTGTAGTATATAATAAGATGTTAAATGATGATGAGGTTAAAATTATGTATAATAAAGCAGAACCATTTGACCACTTTGATTGGAGACTGACTCCACATTTTAAGCATTTTTGCACTTTTGGAGATTTGGCAAATCATGGTAGTGACTATATTTTTAATCAAGAGGATGGTGAAAGAAATATGACAACTAACAGTTCAACCAGCTATCCTGGTATAGAACATGATCCTTCTAATTATGTTTGATAATAGAAAATATATAGTTATAAATCTATCTGATGTTACGGATGAAATGATTGACAATGCTCTTGAATCAAGGGATTCATTAAGATTAAGTTTAGATGGTAGTAAAACTATATTAAAATGGGATAAAGAAACTCCCAGTTGTTTTGATGGAATAACAACTTATAGTTTTACAGAAATAAAAGAAATAGTACGTGGAACAGATTGGGTCTTACAGGAATAAATAATTTGGAAATTATAATTAATTTAATTAACTTTACGCTATGGCTATACAACGTTTAGTATCAATAGAGGCTTCAGCATTACAATATGATCAAGTTGGTTTTGATATTGTCCTTAAAGATGAAAGAGATATAGATGGCGAGGATCATCTTATTTGTTATCCTGGTACTGGGACTGATAATAGTAATATAGTATATATGGGGAATACAGATGATAATGCTCATTGGATTGGATTACATAATGCTGCAACTAGTCTTGTAGGAATACCTATTCCTATTCAAGCTGAATCTTTGGTAGGAGATAATTTAACGAAAGATACATCTTCATCCTTTGATTATGATACTGCTAATTATATAAATTTAGCACCAGGGGATGTAGTATATGGTAAGTTTAAAAGTGTTGGGATTTTAAAATCGGCTGGTCCAACTAACCATAAATATTATTTAAGAATGATAAGAGGAGTATAGATGTCACATAAAGGAATTAGAGAATGGAGTGGAGAAGAACTGTCCAATGTTGCTTTAGGGCAAAATGGATTTCACATACTTACAAATGCTGAATTCATAGCATCCACAGATAAAGGTATTACTTATTGGATAGCTTTAAAAGCTGTTGATGGAGCTGCTACAGTTAAAGCTCAATCTTATGGTGCTGGAGATGATTTAAGCACTACAGGAGTTTATGGTGGTAGTACAATAGAATTAGCAGATGGTGATATAATTTATGGATCATTTGATAAAGTAACAGTTACTGGTTCAGATCATATAGTAGCATATATAGGTAAATAAGAATAAAGGAGTATAAAATGGCAAGAAAAAAACGTGCAAAGAAAGCAGCTAAAAAATCTGTTGGTAGAGCTAGAGTAATGAAAGCTAAAGGCGGATTAAGAGGTAGAAAGCCTTCTAAGTCAGTTAGTACTAGAGGTCGTTATAGAAAAAGATAAATAGGGAGAATATATGCTTTGTCCACATTGTGGTTCTAATAAAGTCCATAAGGATGGAGTTAGGGAGAGAAAAAATGGCAAGATTATTCAAGAATATGAATGCCAACACATAGGTTGTAATAAGTATTTTTCAACAACTTTGCAAGATGCAATCTTAGAAGAGATTAATGCAAATCATGTAAAACCTGGGGATATACTTAGATATAACTTTGATAAACCAATTAGAATACATGCAGCTACAGATATACATCATGGTGCTAATGAACATAATTGGAAGTTATTTGATAGATTTATAGAAACAGTCAATGAAGACCCAGATGCTAGGTGGTTTATGAATGGCGATAATCTAGAATTGATTCCTCCAGGATATAAAATATCTCAAAGAGGTCAATCTATGGAGCCAGATGAGCAACATCTTTCATTCTTTAAAAGAATAGAGAAGATAGCTGATAAATGCTTATTTATTAGGGGAGGTAACCATGATTACATCAGGAGTGTAAGCTTACTTGGATTTGACGTTTCTAAAGCCTTGGCTGATAGACTGGATTGTCCATATTTTGAACTTCCAGGTTATATGCAACTTAACGTAGAAGGCAGAGATTGGAATCTAGTATCTGCTCATGGAAAAAGTGGTGGAAAAAATGGAGATCTAGAGCTAGATAAAATGGCTGCTGTATATAGTCAAGGCGATGTTTTTTATGCAGGGCATAATCATCAGTTGTATTGTAAGCCTATAGATAGCCTTATAATACATAGAGGTGAGGAAAGATTGCATAGACGATGGTATGTAAGGGGAGGTAGTTTTTTAAACTATGCAGATTATGCTAGATATTCAGCATATCCCATAGTTAGGGCAGGTTGGATTACTATGGAATTCAATAAGAAAAAAATAAAAGCATGGACAAATTATCACGAGGTATAAAATATGGCATATAGGACCGCAAGAAGAAAATCATCATTATTGACAAGGAGAGGTAATGTCTCAAATAACAGTGCTTCAGCTAATGTAGTAGCTGGAGATGGTAGTGCTGTTTTCAATCCTTCTGTTTCATTAGGCGATGTTAAAGAAGTAACATCTAAAGATTATGTAGTAGCTTATGACAGCGAAGGTAATAGTATGGGGGAACCTATGAAAATAGCCTCTTTTGCAGGATGGAATGTGTATGATAAGTCAGTAACAGGGCAGGAAGCAAAATTTGTAGGTATTTGTAATAAAGGTAATACAACTTTAGAAATAATGCTGAAAGTTAGAAACTATGTAAAACAAGGTAAAATATTAACAGGTGTTACAGCAACAGCAGCAGATCCTACAGTTTTTACAAAATCTGGTCATGGGTTAGTTGATGATGATAAAGTAGAGCTAACTGGATTCACTGAAATGTCTGAAATCAATGGTATGATTGGCACAGTTAATCAATTAGATTCAAATACATTTGAAGTAAATGGCATTGCAGCTGATTCTCAAGAAACAACTGGAGGAACAGTAACAAGATATGATATAACTACAGCAGCAACTACAGATGTTACTACAACTGCAATTGGTGCATATGCTGCTCAGCCATATATACAATTTCTTTTACATCCTCAACAGTTTATGTCATTACCTCATTTAAGATTTATAATTAATAATACTAATCAAACAGGTACTGATTCTCCAGTTTCAGCTGCTTATGGATCAGAAGGAACTGTGGCTCAAACAGGTATAACTGCTATTGATGATGCTACAGATGGTACAGGATTTGTAGAAACTTCAGATTGGTTTGGAGGGGATGATACAGGAGGTCTAGTTCCAGGGAGTATTTCTATTCAGTTTTATTCTGCAGGATATCAATCATTTGGGTATACTAATCGTAATTGGTCAGGTATTAGACAAAGCAGTACTACCTCCAGTGGATTAGCAGTAAATACTGCCTATAGATTTAAGTGTACTATAGATGGCACTGCTAACAATATTGTATTTACAACAGATACATCTGATGTTACATGGGGTAATGGACTTACTGGAAATGGAGTATTGAAAAAAATAAATGATCAGTTTCTTGCAGCATGGAAAGCAGGAACTGCTGCTATTCAACCTAAAATACATATAGTAGATGGAGATATAAGGGTAACATCAGGTTCAAGATTAAATAGTTCTGCAATAGCATTAGCAGATTCAACTACTGGTTCTGAAACTCAATTGTTTGGAGGGTCAGGAGTTCCTCATGAAGGTTCTTTAAGCCCTGCTGTTGCTTCTGCTTTAGAAACAGCAACTCTTTTAGATAGAGCTTTAGATGATACTAGTCATTTATTAATAGATCAAGGAAATGGAACTGGTAAGAGAGTTGATGGAGGTACTTTTGAGATTCTAGGTAGCAGTCCTTATGGGCCAAGTGCAAATACTCTTTATTTAAGAGGTTGTCCTCCTTATGCAAATTTTTCAATTTTTTATAATTATAATGCTGCGCATTCTGGTCCTTCAGCTGGAGCCGAAGCAACTCAAAATATAATAAGCGATATTTATGCTAGATGTGTTAACCAAAAAGCAGACAAGGGTGTAGTTAGACTCTTTATTGCAAACTAAAAGGAGATAATATGAGCTGGATATTAGGAAACTGGGAGTGGATTTTATTAGGTATGTATGTCATAGAAAAAATAGTTAAACTTAGTCCTAGTACAAAGGATGATGTTATATTTGATATGGTATTAAAACCTATATTTGATAAAATAAATGGTGCCTTCGGTAAGTAAGTAATGAAATGGCTGATAATCAAAGACCAGAAATTGACAGAAAATGGAGAACCTGGAATCTAACCACTTTTCATGGTGGTTTAAATAACAAGGATTCTAATACATTTCTTCAGGACTTTGAATTAATAAAAGCCGAAGGTATTCAAGTTGATTCTTTTGGAAGGGTTCTATTAAATGGTGGTTGGGTAACAATAGAAGAAGATATAATTCCTGAGAATCAAAATTTAGATTTAGGCCTCGTTCATCCAGGAAGAGGCCTATTTCATTTTAAAACTGATTATCTTGTTGTAGATTCTTCAGGAGTTTTAGTTAAAGATGCTGTATTTATTGATGAAGGTGTTGATATATTAATATTCCAAAATGGTGATTTCTTCCATATAAGACAGCAGATTTTTGATGAAGTTAGATGGGCTTATAATATAGTTAATATACAATTACCTGGTCAATTTGATGATTTAGAAGGATCTCCCTCAGAAGCCAATTTAGAAGTTATGCCGTCTATAACTTCTCCTGTAGGATTTTATGCTGATAAATCTTTTGTTGTTTGTGATGGTAATTTTGTTAACGAAGCTGAAATAAATCCTAGACCTTTATTAAAAACTTTAAAATTCTATAATGTAACATACTTTGATAATCTAGATATAGAGGAAGTATCAACTTTTTCTGGAAGTCCTATGATAACTCTTGGTAGAGGTAATCAAGTTGCTGTAGGTGGTGGTTATACAAATGTTAATACATATGGATTTAGAGGTGATAATAAATATGCTACACACATACCTCAAGGAACAGGTGGAATTTTTCTTGATTCTTTATTTAGTGTTTTAGATTCACCAACTGACAATAAACCTGGAGTTTCTGGTAATGTTCAATCTGAGTTGAATATTACTGGGGGAGGAGACATGCAGTCTTCTGGGTTTAAATTACCTTGGTTTAGTCATAGTTTCCCTATGGGTGGTATTAAAAGAATTAGTGATCCATCTTACACATTATGGCCATCTCAGCATTATGAATCAGATCATGATAATCCATCTGATGTTGTTCATTATATATATGGAGGATGCTTTGATTCTACTAAAAATGATTATCATTTTGGTACTACTAAAGCAGGTTATGGTTTAGGTACTTTTGATACTACTTGGATAACTGGAGATTATCCTTGTTGGAGTTATTGGCATCTTAGTGATTGTTTGAATAATCAAAATAATTTTATTTATCCAGGAGATCCTGGAAATAATGGTGCTTATAGTTTTTACGAGCTTTTAAGTCATCATCAGGGGTGGAATGATGGTCAAGATTGGGATAGTATAACAAATTTTAGTGCTTATCATGAAGCAGCAACTAAAGCTGCCTCAGGAGATTTACTATATAGTGTTCCCTTGAGACTTACAATAAGAGATCGTGAAGGAAATGGTTCTTTTCAGCGTAATCAACCTGGTAAAAGTCAGTTTAATCCTTCTTTTATAGCAGCTCCGTTTAAACCTAGTGATACACCCTCATTTGGAAGAATATATATATATTGTGATATTTTAGCTATAAGAGATGCTCATGGCCCATGGTGGAATGCTCAGGATAGAACCCATACCCCTTCATATCCAAATGAAGTTGCTGCTGGGAGTCCTATAAGAGGGTCTTTAATAAAGGATAGTATATCTTTAGGAGCTGGTAATACTTTTTCTGGAACAGGAGGAGGATTATCATTTGTTTGTGCTAAAATAAGAATACCTAAAGCTGGACCAGAAGGAGTACGATGGGAGACAGGTGGATGGGGAGTTATATCTGGTGGTAATGGTATATTTAGAAGAAGTGATGGATTAAATGCTCCACCTACATATGAAAGCAAGAGAACTCTTGCTGATATATATAGAGATCAACATCCTAATCATGAATATAACCCTAATACAGACGGTAGTGGATATACTTCATATGGGCCATTCCCTTGGAAGGACTGTTACATAGGTTATGTGGATATAGATGATTTTGGAATAACTGGGTTTAACAATTGGCCAGTAGAAAATGGTCCTTATTGGGATGCTATTGTCATAGGAGCATTTACAGGAAAACTGAATGATAGGATGGATGGAAGTGGTCCAGAGGGAGCTATTGATTTTGCAAACTTCAGATTCTCATATAAGCCATTAAATCAAAATCAAGCCTACTTTCCTATAAACCTACACCTTGATATAAATAGAACTTTTTCCTTCCAAAATGACGCAGATAGCGCGAATTTAGGGCATATATGGGATGAAATGAACACAGGTGTAGCAAATGATAGCTCAGAAGATGAAGTAATGTATCCTATTAAAACATCAAGATGGTTTCCTACTATTCTAAAGATAGATCATGGCTCAATGGATACTTTTCGTAGTTTGGCTTTAGAGGTTGATGATATAACTGGATTTACCTTAGATCATAGAAATGAATTGAATGTTAATCAATGGAATAGAACTATGAATACTGAGACAGGAGAAGGTAATTCTTATAGAAGCTTTTTGAGTAATTTCTCAGGATGGGACATCCCTGATGTTTCTTATAATCAAGATACAGGGTTTATTGAAGGGAGTAATGAACCTCTTAGAGTAAGGATAAATGGTAAAATGAATGCTGGGCAAAATATACAACCAGAACACAACCAAGCTGATATTATGGGAGAATCTTCTCTTACTTATATAAGTAATTTAGTATACGAAGAATCATATCATGATAGAATAGAAGATTTAAATTATACTTTTTCTCAAACTTCTGATTCTATGGTTTCAGATGCAGGTAATATAACTATAGAAGCAGGTAGAGGGTTAGATTTAACTCAAATTAATCAATCTGCTAATGAATATATGCAATTTGAAGAGACTGATTTTAGTGTTGTTCAAAGTTTAACTAATTATGAATCAACATTTTATTTTCCTAGTGCAAGTAGAAGCGATACTTTAGATCAAGGTTTTGAATGGGATTTTTATAATACTATAAGCATTGATTCTACAGAAGATTTAGTAATAGGTTCTTCTTATGCAATATTTAAGGAAAACTCAGGGCGCTATAATCCTGACAATTCTTCTGGAGATGATTGTGAAATTATAAAAATTGTGAGTGAGGTAACATCAAGTGGTCCTGCAACTTTTAATCTTATTTCAACGGATTATCAAGTCTTTGATACTGATGGCATAGAATATACTGATGTTGATGGTAATCCTCAGTTATTTGGTTGGAATAATGAATTCTCAAATTCGAATGGTAACTTGGTTTCATTTGAACTTGAATCTATGAATTTGGGGGGAAATTTAGTTCCTGGTTTAGTTCAAACTATTTATAATGAAGATACAGGTGAAGAAGAATATGTTGGAGGGACTGGTTCAGCAAACTTTACTTCTGATTTTACTGCAAAAGTTTACTTAATAGAAAGAATGAGACCTGGAAGTTATGTTAATGATGGATCAGGTGAAACAGAAGCAGGTATGTTAACTAAAACTGTTAATGTAGGAGCTAATGATTTAACTTCATTTAAATTATTTCATGTTGGTACTTCAAGTTTAGATTCACCTATATTGAATTATAGAGTAAATATTGAAAATAGTAATAAGTATGTCTTGCATGGATTGAATACTATGACTGCTCAAATGGGTATATATCATTCTGAAGGCCCATTTCTTTGGGCTACACTTATTTGGTCACTTTCTTCAATAGAGTGGGAGGGAGAAAGTCTTCCTTCAAGTTTCGAGGAAGATTGGAAAGTGATAAAAAAACTACTTTCTGAAGAATCTTATGTTAGATTAAAAAAGGCTTTTGGTAGTGAGATAAACTATATACATGAAAGCTATACTTTGCAAGATGTTCCCAACCAACCTGGATATTTTGATAAATGGTGTACAGCTTCTGTTCCTGGTAAAAATGGACATAGAATGTATGATGGAGAAACCTTAGCTTCATTAGAGTTAAATACAAATTTTAGTATAGCTAATTTTGAATCTAATAATACATGGTGGTCTGATTCAACCGAGTGGGGATCAACTCAGTTTTCATATCTTGGAACTGATCTTAATTCGATATATAACGAGGAGCATGTTATGTCAGATGCTTGGGCTAGACCCTTAATGCAGCCTATATTAAGATCTCAGCCTTATTCAGTTTCTTCGACTTTAAATGAAGATTTAAATACTTCTGAGACTACTATAACGGTAACAGATGGATCAGTTTTTAATCCTGAAGAAATTATTGGAATAGATAATGAATTCTTATATATATTAAATATCTCTGGAAATGATTTAGAATGCGTAAGAGGAGTTTATGATCCTTATACGGGAGTTTCAAATAATACTGAAACTCATACTTCAGGAGCTGCTATTACAATCAGAGTTGCTCCTAGATTATTTACAGCTGGATGGGTTCCTGTACAATATAATCCAGATAGATTAAACGATCAATGGAATACTATAATTAACAGTATATTTGGATCAGAAATATTACTTGAAACATGGACTGATAGTCAGGGACAGGAACATGAAACTCCATCAGGATCTTTAATTGAAGATGATAATTTAGCTATAGAATATTATAGATCTCTACTAAATCAATTAGATGATGAAGCAGGAACATTACTTTATTATTTTGGAGGAGCAGGAACGCAAAGCTTTATAAGACAGCTGATAAGTGACTACTGGGGGATTGATTTATAATGTCTAATTTATTGGAAAAAAAGGGTTGGTACTGGGAAGATACTTTAATAGAAGAAAGCGTTCCTATAGAACATTTTTCAGTTGAAGTTAATGAAACCTTTACAGATATTAATGATTTATTATTACTTGAACCAGGTTATATACACTTAGATATGCAAGTATGGGGGCAGGCAGATTTAACTCAATATGATGAAAATTTATATGCAACTGGTTTATGGGGAGGGGTTTATGAAGTTTATGTGGCTTATTTTCAATCTAATGGTAATGTAGGACAAGTTACAAGAGCTGTTGACTTGGATGGATATATTACTGAATTAGTGGTTCCAACAGAGGCTGGTCCACAAACTTTAAAAATGAATGCTTATATTCTTCCATTTGATATTAATTATCAATATATTTTTAATGATAAGGCTCAAGGAATACATGTATATTTAAAGCATATAGTTAGCTATGATCCTATTGCTTGGCCAATAACTAATGACTTGCTTCATATATGTGAACTTAACTTTGAACATGGATGGAAAAAAATAGGAGATGCTGTAGGATCAACTTTCCAGGAATTAGGAAAGTATAAAACATATTTACCTATAGTAGGTTCAGAATTTATAGCTCCTAATATTCTGTCTTTTTCAGGGGGTGTTGGTCCAACATCAGATACAGGAGAATCATCATCTCCTTTTGAATTCTATAGTCATCCTATGATTACATTTTATGCTTCACATGGATATGGGCATGATGGATTAGATAAATATAGATTTAAAACAGCTACAATACATAGAAAAAAAGCATATATAGGTAATACTGCTAAGATAAAAACAAAATTAGATGATGATGGTTTGCCTCATGATGATTGGGGTAAGATATTTGAAACTAATCCAGATAGAATGCATAGATCTGCTGTAAGAATTTATGATAATTTTCCAGATCATTCTTGGATAGATATAATAACAAATGACGGAGATGAAATAGTTGCTGTTAAAAGATTTGCAGATTTTATATTTCAATTCAAAAAAAACAAAATATATATAATATCTACAGGATCAGGAGTTCATGCTTTAGTAGATACTATAAATATGGGTATTCATCATGAAGCTTCTTGTTGCTTAACTCCACATGGTATTTGTTTTTTAAATAAAAAAGGTGTATATTTACATACAGGTCAAGGGCTTGCTAATTTATCTAAAGAATCTTTAGACTTAGCTAAATATTGGTATGATGAGACTTATTACGATATTGATTATTTAATACCAGCTTTAATTTATTCAACTAAAGAAGATAAGCTTGTTTTATTTATGCAGACATTTGGAAATGGTGATACGCAGGAATGGTTGATTAACAATCCTCCTATGATACCAAATGTTTTAGGTCTTCCAGATAATGATGATACAGGTATAACCAGTCCAATGTCTAATACAGTGGATGATTTTTATACTGAAGCTGTTTTAGGTGTTCTTTATGCTGATAGAGATGATAGTGTGTTATTCTATAATTTCCCTACAGCATCTTGGACTAATAGCAAAAGCACTACATTAGGAGGACATAAGAGCAATCCTGTTGAATTTAAAGGGGATATTTGTGTATATAATGTAGAAAGTAATAGTCTTATAAAATGGGATCGTGTTCCACAGCCTCAAAGAATAGATATTCAAACTAAATTTAATACATTTCAATATCCGAATATAAGAAAGAAAATTAAAAATGTAACAATAACTTGGAAATTGAATAAAGGGGCAAGTACAACTATGGATCCACAGGTTAGACTAAGATTATATAAAGATAAGTCTGATACAGCAATTTCTTTATCTACAGATGATATAATAGAAGGAGCAAGTATAATAAGTAGTGAGATGTTATTTGATTCAGGATCATCAGGTACTGATGGGGCTGATACATTTATAACTAAAGTAAAAATCCCTTCATCTGATAATAAGGTTTATAGTTTATCTATAAGGATATCAACTAGATCACATACTTATTTTGAAACACAGAGTAGTTTTGAATTAAAAGATATATCAGTAATTTACCAATATATGGGAGTTAAATAATGCCTAAAGAAGTAATAGTAATAGATGAATTTCATGGAGGAGAAGATTCGAATTCAGATCCTAGAACAATATCAATGGAGAGTTCTTCAAAGATGTTGAATATAGAATCTGTAGAAAATCTAGAGACAGATAAAAAAGGAAAATTAAAACTATCTGGTTCTTTCACATCTGCTGGAATAGATGTTGACAATAGCAATCCTTTTAACTATTCTATGAATGATTTTATGCTTCAGTCTACATTTCTTTTTGGACAAGATTATAATTTAATAAGAAATTATGGAAGCTCAACTGAGATTGCCGAGGGAGACGAATTGGAATATTTAAGACCTACTATAGTTCCTGCTGTAGTAGAAGATAATAAATTTAGATTTTATGATTCAAGTGTTGGAAGATGGACACTTGCTGAAGATTTTGATCTTTGGAATCCAGATAGTACTGTTGACCCAATTTACTTTGTGGCAAATGGAGCATTAGTAATAGCAGATACTAACTTTCTAAATCCTCTTCATCCTCCTCAAATGCTAAAACTTATAAAACTAACTATGATGCAATATACTGATGATGAGCAAGATATTGCAGAATGGTATAGGGGTCCTGCTAAAGCTTCGGCTCCGCCTGATGATATTCTTAATGTTAATGGTTCTCAAAGTGATGGCTTTCATATAAATCTTGATTTAACTATAAATAGCGAAGAACCAATGATGGAGCATATGAATGAGATGTGGTTATTTGGCGCTAGTTATGAAATAGATGACTCTGAGGAAACAGATATATCTGAAGATTCCAGTGGTACTATATTTAACGCGGTAGATATAACTCCTGAGACTGCACCGTTTGTAGATATAACTATACCTGGACTTGATAATATTAAAGATAATTATGGTCCAAGAATTACTGGAATTAGAATTTATATGAGAATTCTTGGTAGTCAAGATTGGTATATATTAGCTTCATTAAATTTAAAGAAGGCTACATGGTACATGCCTACTTATAGTCCTTTTCATTATGATTTACAACCAACTAATAATATTGGTGAATATAGAACTATAGATGAAGGAGATTTACAGCCTCATTTTGCTATACTTCCATTAGAGAATTACCAATATTATTCAGGGAGAGATCCTTTTGATACTGAGGATGTGCAATATAAGACAGTTACAGTAGCAAATAAAAGATCTTGGATTGGAAATATAAAAAAAGGTGATACTGTGTACGGTGATAGGATGATGAAATCTGTCTATAAGCAGTATAATGTATTCCCTGAGGAAGGTTGGATAGATGTAGTTACAGATGATGGTGATGAAATTATAAAATTAGAAGCATTTGCTGATAGGATATTACAATTTAAGAAAAATACTTTATATATTATAAATGCTCCAGTACATGGAGGTGAATTTTTAGAAGCTCAATATAGTGGTTATGGCATAGATTATCCTTGTGCTGCTACATTAACTCCAAATGGCGTTGCATTTGCTAATACTCAGGGAGTGTTTTTATATGATTCTGAAAAGATTGTAAATTTATTAGTAACTGGAGAGATTCATAAAGTATCTAAATCAGATTGGCGAGATTTTTCTATCATACCATCAGATGATCAAGATGGTACTGAAATTCCTAAAGCACTTAGAGTAGGCTTTGAACCTACAGATGATATGTTGCATATTTATAACGAAGATAATCAAGGTTACAAAATAAGTTTTATAAATAATTCCATATCTCAATCAAAAGATACTTCACTTAGATCTGATACAGCAAATCTTTTTACATATAATAATAAAATGTATGTATCTTCATACGATTCAAGTGGTTATTCAACGGTTTTTAGCGTATGGAATAATGATCCTCAGCAAAATACAGTAGAATTAATTACTAGAGACTTTGACCTTGGTGAACCCTCTATTAGAAAAAGAATTTATAGAATATGGATTACCTATAGAGCTAATAAGAGTAATGTGAATACTACTGGAATGTCTATGCATTTTGCTACAAATGGCTCCAATACCTTTTCATCTACATATGGTGATTCGGATGGAACTTATGGCGAAACAAATGGAAGATTAATGGGAACAGGTGGAGAGTGGAAAAGAGCTTGGTTTAAACCAAATTCATCAGATGTAAGTAATATATACTCTATTCAGTTAAAAACTTCATCTGAGAATTCATCAGCAGATAATTCTCATGGTGAGCCTATTTGCCATGATGAGTCATTTGAGATAGATGATATATCTGTGGTATTAAGAAGAAAGAGAGCTAAATAATGTCATTCAATAGAAGAGAAAGAATTTTAGAACATCAAAAACAACCTAGGGTTACAGAATCAGTAGGAATACCTAATGAAAATGAGGGAGAAGAGGGAGAGCAAAGATATGTTAGACTGAGTAACAGTCTTTTTTTATATGTAAAAAGTGGGGGTAGATGGTATAATACTTCTACAGGACAACCAGGAACCCGAAGTATTTCTGCTATGACGGGAGGAAGTATTTCTGCAATATCAGGTAGTTTTGGAGGGAGTGGATCTTCAATTGCAAATATGAATCCTAATTATGATAGTGGTTGGCTAACTACTTTAGCTTTAAATGATTATGAAACAGTAACACATAGTCTAAGTTGCCTTATACCATTAACTCAAGTATTATTTAAAGATGGTAGTGGTAAAATACATCATATATCAGGGTATCAATCAGTAGATCATGACAGGGGTATAGGGTGGTATTACAAGGATGTCAACTCTTTAGTAATCTATAGTTGTGATGATCATTTTGTTGAATATGAGAATTTAGAAGGTTCTGGTGTATCAGCAGTAAATAGTGGATCTTTTAGAGTTTTATGTTGGAATACTGGAATAAGTGAATAATTATGTTGTTTGTTATTAATATATTATATATATTATCTTCGAGGAAAACTTAGGAAAAAGGAGCTTTTATGTCAAATGGTGGTGGATGGGAACCAAAAAAGAAATATGCAACTTCAGGTATAAGTTCTAAAGGACAGAGTCCTAGTCATTTAACTGCAACAGATTATACCGCCGGTATGAAGCAGATAGTAGGACTTGAAGAAAAAAGGGTAAAGGATGAGCTTGAGAAAGAAAGGCTAAACATGGAGATGGTATTAGCAGGGCTTGATATAGGTAATGCCGCTCTTAGCGCTACTCATAAAAGAAATCAAGCTTGGCTTTTATCAAAGCAAGCTCAAACGTTAGAAGGTATGAAATATGACGGTAAGAATGTATTTATTCCAGCAACTGATACTATGACAGCAAAGGGCTATGCAAAACAAACTATGACATTTACTCCAGAGATGACATCATTACTTTCAGGGGATGATGGAGAAATGTTAACTTTTCTAAAAAGTAAAAAGGGAAAGGCAGTAATGGATCAAATAAAAAGTGATCCCAGTAGATTTACTAGGCTACCAGGTTTTACAAAGAAGGGATGGGATGAAGTGCTAGATATGGATGATACGGCAATAGATCTTCAAAAGATTATAAAGAATCCAGAATCATTAAAGGGTGATATCGCTAGAGGCAGATTACTGGATAATCCTTGGACTGCCAAAAATGAGGCTGAATGGGCCGAAAAATTAGGAGCTACTCCTGAACAGCTTGAAGAATTGAATATAGGATGTTTTGGAAAAGTTGGTGGAAAAGGATGTGGAGGAAATTAATAAAAAGGGCGAGAATATGGGAGAAGTTAGAATTAAAGCTCTTGAACGTAAGGATATTTTAAAAGCTACAGATTATATTTATAAAGCAATTAAAGATTCGCCTACGTATAAAGAGCATAGATTGAATAAATTAAGCATGGAGAGAACTATAGCTAGCTGTATTTATGATAGTAATAAATGCTGCTTTTTAATGCTTGATAAAAAGAAAATAGTAGGAATGCTTGGAGGATATATATCTACTTCATGGTTTTCTGATGATAAAATGCTTTATGATTTAGGTATATATATAGATAAAGAATATAGAGGAGCAGGTGTATCAAAGCCATTGTTTATGAAGTGGTTTGAGTTCGCAGATAAGATGAAGGTAGATGAAATAGTATTTTCATGTACTGCTGATGCTAGATATTATAAGAAAATGTTTGAGTTTTTTACAAAAAATTTAGAATTTAATTTAATGGGGATTTTATTAAAAAAGAGGAGTTAGTATGATCTTTAATTTCACATCATCAAATATTATAAATTCATTTTTAAGATTTTTAGGTGTTATGCCTAAATATTGGTGTATGGAGCTATTAGGATTCTTATATCAAACTCAACAGGATACTGGTGGTGGTATGAATGTATCTGCTATGGAAGATGTGGCTGAACAAAGTATACAAGATATACATGCTCAAATGGGACAGGTAGAAGATTTTGCAGCTAGCGAGAAAGGATTTGTTAAGCAAATACAAAAAATAGATGAAGGAATGGTTCATAAAGGAGCTCGTGAAGATATAGAAGACCTGACTGATATGACTATTCAAACAGATGTAGCTAGTGGTTTTGAAGGTTCTGGAGAAATACAAGGGCTTAAAGAAGAGATAACTGGGGATATTTATGATACTGTAACACAGCAGTATGCTCATACAGATATCATGGCAGATAGAGAAATATCACAGATACAAAATCAGGCTGATACAGCTCTAGCTCAATTAACCAATCAAATAAATAATATAATATCTATGTTTGTATCAGCTACTGGACAAGAATGGACTGGTAGTACTGGAGGAGTAGAAGGAATGACATCATTAACTACTTCTTCTGCTCAAAACGATTTTCAAGAATTTACAGGACAAGGAAATCTTCCTCAAGCTAATCCATATGAGTTGTCTTCTGGAATGACGGATCAAATTAGATCACAGATAACAGATTTTATGGGTTCATCTAATTTTCAGAGCCATCAACAGTTTTATGGTAATCCTTTAGCTCAAACAGGAATATATGATGGAACTCCACAAGGAGATATATTTGGGGATTCTAATAGCCCTGGTTTAATTGACTGGATTCCTGGAACTAATAATATGGGTATAAATCAACAAGTTGCGTCAGATTTTAGTTTTGCAGGACCTTTATCATATCAGACAATTTTGGATTTAAATTGGGTGGGTTCACCTTATGATGCTAGTCTTGGTTATTCTGAAGACCCAACATATGGATATCAGCCAACAAATCTAGGACAGCAAATAAATCAAATGCTATCTGGTGATCAGTCGTGGGTTGGTGGGCAGCAAGGAGCTTTAGGATATGGACAAACAGGAGGAGAATTTAATTATACACCTGGTTCTTCCGCATGGGGTGCATACAGCGCAAACCGATATGGCCAATCAGGTTATGGAGGTACTGGTTATGGGCAATATAGTGATAAAAGATTAAAGCATAATATAAAATATATAGGTAAATCTCCAAAGGGTTATAATGTATATGAATTTGAATATAAAGACAATAAATATGGACCTGATAGATATAAAGGAGTTATGTCTGAAGAAGTACAATTTGCAGTATTTGCTAAAGATTCAGATGGATACGATTTAGTTAATTATAATCATCCTGATTTGGATGTAGAATTTGAAAGGATAGGATAATGAGTGATACAGCTGCATTAGTAAATATGTTAACTTTTGGTAGAATTCTTGCTGAAAATTTAGATAAAAAAGCAGAAACAGACCTACAGCATGCCTGGAAAGCTGAACAATTAAAATTAGAAAAAGACAAATTAACTTTATCTAAAGAAAAAATGGATGCTGATTTAATACAAGATCAAAATGAACATAATATGAAATTACGAACAGAGTATGATGATGAGTTCTTAGAAGATTCTGATAGAGATGGATATGACGAAGTTAAAACTGGTACTAAATTCACAGATAGCAATACTTTTAAAACGCAGCTAGAAGTAGCAGATTATCGTGTAGTTCAAAATTATATAGTTGATAATCCATCTTTTGCAAAATATACAGAAGGATTAAGTATATCTGACCAAAAAAACCTTATGAGTGAATGGAATATATATAAAAATATGGGTGTAAATTATGAAAATGGTCAAGTTATTAATGAAGATTTATATAAAAAATATGATAATAGCTATAAGGGGTTAGGTAGGTTATGGGCAGTAGATTTAGACTCAAGTGGATATTTGGGTTATAATGATAAAGTACAAGCAGAGAAGTATATAGAAGATTTAATGATGAGATATGACGTAAATGCTGATTATTATATTCCAGATTCTGACCAAGAAGTATTAAGAGAATGGGGTGTTTTATCAAATGTTGAAAGCTTTGGATCTGATCCAGCAGCTAATAAAGCATTAATTGATAGCATTAACGTAAGAACTTCTGCATTTCTTTCAGGTTTAGATGAGAATGAAAATCTAATGACTGAAAGGCAATATACAGATTTTTTAATTGATCAAGATCATAAGCAAATACTCTTTTCAGATGCTATTCTTGGATCTGTAGCTGTAACTGACCTAAAATCAAACTATGAATCTTTATATGCCAATATTCAAAAGGGTCTTATTAATACAGATGGTTATGTGATTGGAGCTATAGATGATTTAAGAGATTTAGATATATTGCAAGAAAAAGCTCAAAAGAAATGGACAAAGACTACAAATCAAGCAACTACTAATTTTTTAGTATCCCTTAGAACAGGTGGAGAAGGATATGGACATTTAAAGAGGTTTTCTCACGATATAGGACCAAATGGATATGCTATAATAGGATCAGAATTTCATGAAGTATATTCAGGATTAATGAAGTCAGGATTAGATACTCAAGCTAGGAATTTATTATTAGCTGTTCAACAATATGGCAAATATACTCAATATATATCATCTGGCTCTGCGTATGTTGAAGGATCCATAGATAATCCTGAAAAGATGACAGCTAGGACTATGATGGTTAGAGCTATTGACGAAAAAGATAGCAATGGGTTAAGCTTAAGAGATAAATTGTTTTTAGCTGCAGATACTGGTAAACAAGACAATGTTAATAGTGTTATTGAGTTAATAGGAGCTCAATTTAAACAGTTGAATGTAGGCGGAGCTGAGATTCCTTATGAAACAAGAAAAGAATGGCTAGAATTGTTAATGTCACAGGTTAACGCGTATATTACGCTTTAGGAGGATTTATGTCAAATGGTGTGTTTAATTTAGATAAACTTGATGAAATAGAAGCTAAGTTAGATTCTATAGATGAGATCAATAAAGATAAAACTGAAAAAAAGGATTTAACTACAGATAAAATTAAAGGAAATATTGAACTTGTTTTAGAAAGAATAGCTTCAGATAAATCAGAAGATGTTAAATGGGGTAAAGATTATTTAAAATTGAATGCTTCTCTTGAAGAAATAAATACTGCAATAAATGATTTATTTACTGGAACTCTTACAGATGAAGCTCTTGACGATGTTTTCTCTTTACAGGAGGATATATATGGACAAGAATATACTTTAGGTGGCGGTGCTCAAGGCCGAATTGATTGGCATAAAACTCACGAGACAGAACCAAAAATATTTCCAAATATAGCTGCAGGAGATTATACCTCTGGAGAAACAACCCAAAGAGAAACTGCTGGAGGTTGGGGCTTAGGTGAAGTGTCAGGAGAAAGAAAGTATAAATTTTCTGATGAAGATTTATATTTGTCTTATGCTCAGAAGATATTATCAGATGAAAATTTAGCAGGTTCTGAATTACAAACTCAAGCTCAAGCTTTTCTGAATTATGTTTCTGGAAAAAATAAGTTAGAAGAATTAGGAGGTAGACAAATGCCTCACTATGTTATTCCACCTGGAGAAGATTGGAAAGGAATTACAAGAGTTAGTCCAAAAGAATTTAATGTTGGTGGTGTATATGGCGGACATTTATATGAACCAAAGCATCCAGGAAAAAATACTCTTTGGGATTTCCCTAAAATGAGAGATTTAGAATTTGTGAAAAAACATGGAGCTACTAGTGGTATTTTTGGAGGAGGAGATCCTATTGAAGATTATGCTAAAGGTGGTGGATTAAAGGGTAAGATCTTTGAAGAATGGTTTTCATATATGGGTGATGCTTATCAATTTGCACAATATGTGCAGCAGGATTTTTCTCAAACAGTAGGAGAATATGATGTTAAGAGGGATCAGATAATTGGAGTTCCTTTAGATGAATTTAAAGGTGATCCAGATGATGTAGAAATTGTAGGAGATAGAGCTTATGACAGTACTTCTAATATAGCTTATTTACAAGATGGAACTGAAGTTAATTTAGATGAATTGCGTCAAAATATGGATATATTGCATAAATTATATGGGGAAAAAGAAGGTGTCTTAAAGCTTCTTCAAGAATTATCAGAAACTAATAAATAGGAAGAATATGGGTTTACAAGAAGATTTTTTAAGAATGCTGGAAGAGAGGGAGGAATTTACAGCTACTAAAATAACTCCTCCTGTATCAAAATGGGATATATCTGCAGAAGAATTTTTCCAAGCTCCAACCATACAAAGACATGAAGAAGAAAGAGCAACAGGCGCTGCTGTGTGGGATGCATTAGGAGCAAGTGCTTGGGCTTTTGCTAATGAAGCCTTATTTGGTGTTCCTGGAGCAGCTATAAAAAGATATGGAGGAGAAGCAGGAGAGGAATTCTTAGAAACTGCAGCTCCAGATTATAGTTTTGGTAAAATTATGTCCGGAATAGCAGGATTTGCAGGATTTGCAGCTCCAACCCCATTTTCCCCCTTAAGAGTTGGTAGTAAAATAGCTTCTAAAACTCTACCTTTTCTTGCTGGTGTTGGTGGAAAAACTTTAACTAAAGCCACATCAAAGGCAACAAAAGAAGTAACTAATACTTTAGGTCAAGGAGCTGCTTCAGAATTTGCTAGTGATATAGTTGGTAGAAGTGCTCATCAATGGAGTCAAATAGCTAGATGGGATACTAAGGTAGCTGCTAATTGGGAGAAATTTGCATATAAAAATATTGACGATATAGTTAATTTAGGTGTAAAAGAAGGCAAACTTACTGCAAAAGAAGGTGGAGTAGTTATAAATGCATTTAAGTCTAACTTTAAAGATAGACCTATGATTGATATAGTAGATGTATTTATGAAGAGTAGGCCTGACAGAGTGGGCTTTACTATGGGTCAAATGGTTCATGAGGCAACTATGTTTGGAGCTATAGATGCTATTATGGAAGGTGTGCATGTTTGGGGTGATCGTGGGGATATAGAGAATTTTGATTGGACAGCTCCATTATGGGGTATGGGTACAGGTGCTGCTTTTGGAGCTATGAAATATTGGCAAGGAGCTGGTAAGATAGCTAACAGTTGGGGTGATTTTAAAGCTGGTGTTGCGGCATGGGCTGGTAAAGATGTGTTTCCCAGTTATAACAAAAATACTTTAATACAAAATACAAAATTATTAGGCAATGAAATTAAAAGATCTGGTGCTATTAAATCAGATTATATAGTTTCATATATGCATAAAGGTTCCCCAAAAACTCTAGATATGACTAATCCTGAATCATTTTTATCTGAATTCACTGAAAAAGAAGGTAGAGAAATTCTTATTGGTATCTTAAAACGTAAACAACAAGAAATTGGTAAGCAAATGACTCAGGCTGCTCTTTGGGAAGAATCTAAGTCTGCTTTATTAAATTGGAAACATATGATTGGTGGTGCTCTTGTGATGAATGCTAGGACATTTATGGCTATGTCTCAAGGTCAAGATATACCTTTAGAAGATTTTGTAACAAGTCTATTTTTAGGTGGATGGGTTATGAGAAAGGGCGGAGGAGGAAAGTCTTACGATTTAATGCAGCATGACATGATGAGCTTAAGAAGATCTTTAAGTCATATGGGTATACATACTGGAAATTATATAGATGCATATCCTAGTGGTTCTGTTGGATCTAATGAATCTTTAAATCCTCTTAATTATAATGATTTTAATGATGTTAGAACTAAATTTAAAGATTTAGGTATTACGTCAAATGATCCCTCTAAAGTTGAAAGCATGAAAAATGATGGTAGTCAAAGTGTTACAGCTGCCTCAAATACTGGACAAGGAGATTTTAGTTTATTTAACAAGGTATATTCCTACATACATGGTGCTAGTGGAGAAAGACATATAAAATCTAGAGATAAAATTACAGTAAAAGAGGCAAGAGAGATAGAAAAATCTGTATCTAAATTAGAATATACTTTAGATGGACAAACTATTAAATTAAATAATGCTACTAATTTGGAATTAGTTTTAAAGGATATTGGTGGTAGGATCCATGATAGGGTGGAGAATGAAGTAATAGCTTTTGTATCTGGATTTATAAGTGAAAATGAAATTGTTTACTATGAAGGTGGTAAGAAAAAAATATTCTCTCCAACTGATTTAGGTAGTGAGAATATAGGATATATACCTAAAAGAGTAGCTATAACTCAAAAGTTATTCGAACTAGCTGAAAAAGGACAGTTAGAATTTCTCAAAAACAAAGAAACTGGAGAAGTTCTAAAGGGAGAGGAAGCTAGAATTAAATTAGCAGATTATCAGAGAAAAATAGATGCTGCTTTTGATTTCGTTCAATGGATTCCAGGTAGAGCTACTTATTATTCAGGCGAAAGAGGAAGTGGTAGAATTGAAAGTGCTGATGTTTTAAGGAAGATTACAGGTTCTATTGACTTGAAAGAGAATGTTTTTAATAGAGGTTTTAAAATTAATAAACCATGGCTTGAATTCAAAATGGAAAATCTTCAAGATATGGCATTTCCTGTTGCTGTTAGATATATGAATAAATCTATAGAGAAAATAGGGGATACTTTAGATGTAACAAAAGAACCTTATCAAGCTTTAATGACAAAATTAGAAAATGCTGGAATTCTTACTGGCTCAGAAACAGGTGTTGGAATGGATATTTTAGCAAATCCATATTCTCAGGTTAAAATTATAAAACCTCAAGGTATGAAAGAAGGAGATACTAGGGTAAATGAAGCAAAGCAATTTATTAATAATTTAACAGCTATTCTTGGAGCAAAAGGACAGCATGGAGTTAATACGAAATTAAAAAGAAGTGTATCATTAGAAAATGTAGAATCTTTAATTGAGGGATTAAATGGTTTTGGTATTACTAATAATCTTAAAGTATTTAATATGTTTGCTCATGATGTAGTCAATAAACTTGCTACTGAGAATGTTAAAGGATCCAGTATAACTAGTGGTGATATATATATGTTACAGGAAATGATGACTTGGGATATTCCTATGGCTCATTATGGAACTAAAGGTACTGCACATGGTTTTATGGTAAAAAGGTTAGAAGCTCCTACAAATGCTTCTACAGATTATAAGCAAGCAGTTAAAGAATACAATGATCAGGTAGATGCATTAAAGAGAAGAGGTAAAGTAGGCGATACAACTGCTAATGTTATAAAGGATGTAACAGATAAAACAATTACTCTTGATATTGAAAATATTAAAGCTATGACAGCTACTATGAAACTTGCTAGAGGTGAGGGTAAGGATAGTAGTTTAAATCATATAAAAGACTTTATGAATGCTTTAGATCCTAATGATAGTTTAAGGAATTCCTTAGGCGAATATATGGATAAATATGGGTTATCTGCTGATAGATTGTTTTGGATGCTTAATAAAATGGGTGTTATAGAACAACAGCCTGGAACCAGAAAACAATATCCTAAATATCTTGTAAATAAAGATAAGATTAAAAATAGGAAAATACGTGCAGAAATCAAGCATTGGCTGGGAGTTGAATATGGTATGAGAGTAGATGAAATAAACCATTTAGTTTCTCAAGCAGAGAAAGCAGCTGATGATTTAATCAATGGAAGTAGAGAAAATTCTAAATCAGGTACAGGGACTATTACAGTGGGAGGATTTTTCAAGAAATGGTTTCCTCAATTTACTGGTGAAGGTAAGGAATATGGTACAAGAATAAAGGATATAGATAAGTATATAAATGATAGATTATTTTTAGATCTAGATCATAAGGTAAACCCCAAGGTAATTGATGAGTTGGTTAATGATATGGAGTTCCTGATTGGTGAAAGAAGGTTTACTGGAAAAGAAATACAAAAAGATTGGGTTGAAAATCCTATTCATAAAACATTATACTTCCAAGCAGCCAATGAAGCTTATCAGATATTAAGAACTAGATTAACTAATCGTGTTGTTAAAAAGATTAATTTCAATAATGGTAAACTTCAAATGAAAGAAGAGTATCAATCTAAGACTTCTTTTGATAAATTCAATGATAGAAATGACATAACTTATTATATCATAGATGGAAACATGGGAGGTAGATTTGGTAAACAAGGCAAGAATATTGTAGAAAGATTTCTAAATATATTTGAGATGGAGTCAACAAAAATATCAAATGATAGAAGGGCTTGGCTTCAACAAGGAGAAAAACACTTTAGAGATCTCTTAAATTCAGCATCTGTTGCTGGTATAAATGCTCCTGCAGGGGTAAGTATAATTAGATTTGGAGACACTAAAACTGCAATAGGTATAAGTAAAGCTGATGCTCCTAAAATTGTTACTATGTTTAATGAACAAATTTATGATAAATATTATAAAGATGCTAGTCCAAAACAAAAAGAGAAATTGGATAGACTGAAAGAAGAGTTAGATTCAAGCACTAAATATGAAAACAATGAAGTTTCTGAGTCTGCATGGGGTGTAGCACATAAAGTAGCATATAGAGCCTTGGTTCTTAAAGAGATGATTGTAGGTAAGGATAAAGATTTATTTTTAGATTCTCTTACTGACTGGAACCATAATATGATAAGAGATACATTTGGAAAACGTTTTTCTTTATATCATACTAAATCTGCCCCTAAAATCGAAGATATGTTGCTAGAAATAGTTCCTAAAAATACAGCTTATTTATATGGTAAGGATCTTGTCTCAAAATATAAAAAAAGGGATATTGGTGTTGTTATGTGGAATGACAAGCAATTTGGAGGTATTAAAGAGAGAACCAAAGAAATATTAGAAAAGATGAATCTTTCTTGGGGCGATGTTACAGGAGGTAGAGAAAATAATTCAGCTTATGATAGTATAGGCTTTGTAAGTAAGGATTTTATGGATTTCTTAATGATAATGAATGGAACAGCTGGAGAGAATCATGGTAATATCAAGCCAATTATATCATCTCATGGTAAGAATGAAACTCTGTTATTTGGCAAAACCTTATTTGTATATGATCCTGCTATCGAAAAAGATGTTTTTGGTAAGAAAAGAGGGTTAGATGTATTGATGACTAGGTCTGCTGATAAACTAGAAACCATTGATCAGTCTAAACTTATAAATAAAAGTGTAGAAGATATGCTTAATATGAGTGGACAAGAACTAGGTAATCATATGTTTACATTGAAAAAGAGCTCTATAGGATTAATTGGGAGTCAACCAGAAACTACTGCTAAACAATCATATTCTTTATGGAATTTTATGCAGAGTTCAGAATCTAGTGAAATATTCAGCAGGTTTTATGAGGCTGGTTTAATCGGAAACATGAGTGCTATTCATAGAATATTAGATAATCCTTTAATGAAAAGTGCTGCATTTAGAATAATAAAAAATATAGATAGAGATGTTCCTTTTGATGATATGATGAGCAATGAGAATACTTATGCTAACTTTGGTAGTTTGATGAAATGGATGTCTATAACAGATAGAGCTAGGCCTGAAGCATTTGGTGAGTATATGTTAATGAATGCATTAAAAGCACAATTTATAGATCCTATATTGAAACCAGAAGCTATTATTGATGGAAAGGAATTTGGTAACAAAGGTGTGCTAAGCCAATCATTGAAACTTAGAGATTTAGATATTAGTACTGTACCTCAAAATAATAAAAAAGGTGAAGTTGTATTGCCTTATACAGCTAAAGATGCTAATATCCATTTTGGGGATAATGGTATGGGAGTTAGATTTATAGATAAAAACAATGGTAAAGATTATGATGGATATAAGAAATTTAAAGAAGTTGTCTTAACTTACGAGAAAAACTTTACAGAAAAAGATGTTAAGGATTTATGGAATTCAATCACTACTTTAGGAGAACTTCATAATACTTTAAAAGATCCAAAGGGGATATTTAAAGAGCTGTTAAATGATTTTGATATAGGTATATTGGTTACAAGATATCCTAGAACTAGACCATCTGATTTAGGGTTAGTTAGACTTAGAGGCTTTGGAAATGAAGCAGAAGGGAATCAGGTTAAATTAAGTGATTTTGATGTATATACTATATATGAAGGTGATTATGATTTTGACAAAGTTGATTATTACTGGGCTCATAATAGATCTACATATAGACATGTAAGTAGGGTAAAAGAACATTGGTTTAATGCTATTTCTCCTGAAAGATATCAAGGCAATGCTCCTAAGGTAGATATTATTCCTGAAAATTTCACTGTCGGAGAACATGCTTGGAAAGAATTAGATGCTAACAACAGGGTGTTTTCAAATGCTATAGGTACTGCTCAAAAAACAATGAGAATAGTACAACATATGTATGATTTAGCTGCTCCTATAGAGGGAACTTCAAAAAGAAGAATTATGAAATTTGTAGATCATAATAATCAAGAAGTAGAAATAACTATAGATGCTGGTAAAGAGTGGTATCATAGAATGGCTTTAGAAGCCCAGATACAAATAGATAGTTGGAAAGGAGTGTCTGGTAAAATAGTTAATGATATTCAGAAATGGAGAAAAGAGTTTTTATACCCAGCAATGGATGCTTCTATAAGAGCTGACCAAATTACAGAGACCAGCAATCCTAATAACCAGAGAATAAGATTGTATACTAAAACTGTTGGAGGGAAGGAAACAAATTTAAATGAAGTGGATATAGCAATACTTAATGCTATGCAGGATAATTATAGTACTTTTGCACAACTACAAACAAGCATATATGAAGCAGGTAGAGAAAGATCACCTGAATATAGGCATGTAATTGAACAATCTAGAGATTATTTTAGTTTTATGGAAAATATATCTAATAATGTATTCTATAAAACAGTTGGTAAATATGGATATAAAGGCGGTGCTTATAGGGATTATTATAATTCCATGTTTAATATAAAGAGAACTAATAGAGCAGAGGCTGATAAAAGATTAGCTGATATGGATGGTCCTTATAAAAAGTTTTCACAAGAAGACATAGATAATAATCCTCATTTGTGGACTAAGCTTGAATTAAATAGATCTCCATTAGATGAAGGATTAATAGGCCATGCTAAAGGTATCTCTGAAGGTACATATGGAAGTGTTATAGATAGAAGCTATAGATATATACATGAGAATGATCCTTTTAAACATATGTATAGTGATGAGATGTATAAAAGTAATGATGAATTGATGCGGCATAATGCTATTATGGATTTAGCTTTAACTAATGCGCATTGGGCTACTGCTGAAATGCAAGATAGACTACCTCAGGCTGTAATAGATATTAAAATGGCTGCTAGAGATGTTAAGAAATTAGTATTTTTAAGAAATAAGGTTAATTATAATCAAACTTTAAACTTTAAGATAAAACAAGCAAGATTAGATGGTATAGATAAGGCTATTAAAAAACTTGAATTTCAATTAAAACCATTATTAACTAAAGCATGGTTTAAAGGCAAGGATCCAAGAAATTTCCCAGATATTAGAATGGTAGATATATATAGAAATAAAGATATTAGGGAAGCTACAATACAATACTACGCCATGCATTCTGTATCTAGTCTTATGCAACCTAAAAATGCAGAAGGAATGAATGCATTTATAAGAGATCTCCATAAAAAAATAGGTATAGAATATAAGGATTTTATTTCTTATTCTCATGGTGCTGGATACGGTCATCTTACTATGAATGAAAGGCAGTTGAAAGCATTTAGAATAGGGACTCATGATAGTAAATTTACTTTAGAAGATGCTATTCAGCGTGAGATAGGAATAGGTGTTGAAAATTTTGGTCCAGCATTTCTTTTTCACTTTGGTATGCCAAGAACTGACTTTCTGTCTTTAGGAGTATATGAAGGTAAAGTAATGCCTACTGCTATTAAGCCGTCTGCTAATTATAAAAGAGTCCTTAGATTTATTATGGAAAAAATTGAAACAGGTAATAAGGGGCAAGGACAGGATTATATTGGATGGAAAGGTTTAGCTGAAATGATTCAGAAGGCGGATACACATTTTGGAGATCTTTTTTCAGGAAATTTAAGATTTATTCCTACTAATCCCTCTGAACTCAATAGTTATCTACAGAATGTTCCTACATTAGGAAATAAACTTCAAACATTTATAGGTATGAATTATACTGATTTTACTTTTAAAAAGAATATACTTGATCAGCATACCTTTGGTCTTGGTAGGGAATACAGTAACAATATATCATTCTTAAATCAAGTAAATCAAGTTTTCCATGGAGGTAATGAGAATAGGACTCAAGAATTTGAAACAGCTACAAGGGGTCTTTCTAATTTAAATCAATTAACTATGGAATCTGGTTTTATGGATCCTATGTCATATTTCCAGATGGTAGAAATGTATAAAAGAGAGATAGGTAATCTTGGATTAGATAACGCTATATCAGGGGGATCAAATACATTTGGCAATACAAGAGGTATTAATCCTGCTATGCAGCAAAATCCCTTAGCAGCACTTATTTTAGGTAAGCATGGTATTTCTCTTAATCCAATAAAAATAATGGGGAGTTATAAAATGAATATGCTTTTACGTTTTAATGAACAAGCTAAAGAGATTATAACAGTTCAAGAAAAAAATGGTAAGAACTGGGAAGAAAAATGGAAAAATGATGAAGAGGGTGGTTTTTGGTGTAAGAATGGAGGTTTAGATGTCAGGTAGACCAGGAAGTATAAAATGCACATTACCAACAGGTGTTCATAAAGTTAAGGATAAGGGTTGGGATTTTATAAATGCTCCAGAGGTAATAAAGAAAGTTCATAATCCTAGCAGAATGGTTGAGCTGGTTTTTGAAGAAGTTTTCAATATGCCATTTGACATGCGAAGTGGTGTTGAATATAAGGATCATAAAGTTAGAGAATTTACAAATAGATTAGGTGAAATAAGAAGAGCAGTTAGAAGTGATAAATTAACTGGCAGACTTGGCGAATTTTTCTACAATACATCAGCTAGAGCTAAGATGTTCCCCCATGCCAATCAATTACTAAATTTAATGATTGATACAAATTATGCATATAAAGGTAGACAGGATAGACATAACAGAATGTTTAATGAATTAGTTGATGGTATAAAACTTCATGTTAAAGCTGAGGGATTAACAGGAATGTTTCCTAAATGGGAGTTTACTAAAGCTGTTAAAGAAGCTGAAAATTTTGACATTGCTATAAGAAAATTAGAATTATCTTCTGCTCAAGGGAATAATAAAGCTAGATCAGAATTGGTTCAAATGAGGAGAATGGAAGAGAAATTTTACAAAGAGGGAGAAGGTAAAATATTTAAAGATATCATAGATATGATAGAAAATAAATTTACTGCTAAAAAGAAAGAAATACTTGAAGAGAAGTATTATGGACCTAGAAGAGAACTTATAGAGAAGAAATTAGAAGAGGGTTGGTCTTATGAACAGGCTTGGAAATTTGCTAAAAGAACTACAAAAAAACCTAAAGATGTTCAAGACATATTACATGAGGTTACTCCTAGTGAACCTTTAAGGAAGGTATTGGAAACTCATTTAGAGTTAATGGACAATATGTATGTTGTTTTAGATAGGGGTGTAGGTGCCTATATTAGGGGTATAAAGGCATCTTTAAAGGGAAAGGGATATCCTGTAGAGCAAATAGATGTTATCTCTGCAAAAATTAGAGAAAAAATAAAACCTAAAAAGGAAGGTGGTGGCTTTTATCCTCATTTTAGAAGAGAGATGAATATGGAATTTCTATCTGGATTGATGCCTCATTTTGAAAATATTTCTAATGCTATGACTAAGTCTAATACAGGTGATTTTACATCATTAGAAACTGCTATTAAAGATATTAATACTTTCCTTACTCCAAGAGCTAGAGCTAGAGCAAATAATTATGAAGGATTTGATTATTCTCAAAATTTTATACCTAATATTAAAAGATATGTAAATGAAATAGATAGATTTAATTATTTAGCACATGCTGACATGTATACAAAAGAAATCTTAAATGAAGTTAAAGATATGTTTGTTGGTGGAAAACTAGATGGATATGGGCAGTCTGCTGTTAAACTTATCCATGAAATGAATATGTCTATGAAGGGCAATGTTGGTTTTAAAAGTGAACGTTTAGAATCTATTACAAGAGCTATATTGGGTATGGAGTATGTATCTAAACTTGGATTTAATTTTAGAACGTCTGCTAGGAATGCTACTCAGTGGTTTTTAAATGTTGTAGAGTTTGGCCCTATAATGATGAAACAATCTAAAAAGTTTTATGCACATAATCAAAAACTAGAAGCAACAGTTGAGAAATTACTAGATGAATCTGGTCTTAAATTTGCAGAAGCTACTGCGGAATTAGAGGAAGTCGTAGGTGGTAGACATGGTAAGTTTGCTTTTAAAATGGCTGGAAAAGAAATAGTTTTAAATGAAAAAAATATGTTTGAAAAGTTTGAGTCAGGTGTTTCTAAAATAGCTGGTTCTACAGTTGTTTCTGGAATGATGAGAACAATTGAGAATGGGAATAGAAGATCTACATTTAAATATGCATTTTATAAAATGTATAATGAGTTAGATCTTAGTAGGGAATATAAAGATACAGCTAGATCTAAAGGTAAGAATGTAGAACAAGATATGGTTACTAAAGCCAGAAGATATGCCATAAGGATGACTTCTCTATTACACTTTGATTATTCAGCATTATCTAAATCTCAATATTTAAAACATCCAGTTGGAAGATTGTTAGGACAGTTCCAGCATTATTTATTTAAATTTGTTGAATATAATTGGAATACTGGGAAAAAAGCTTTAAGCGATGTTGCTCATAATGTAGGTATGATGGAAAAGTTTTATGGTCCTAATAGTTCTAAGATGGCAAGGATGGGTTTTATTTATGCTCTTGCTCCAGCTTTTGCTGCAACGCTTACTGGTTTAGATTTTGGAGGTTTAGTACAACATGCAGGAGTAGATAAGCTAAATCAAATGGGTGCTTTATTCATGGGTGATGAAAAAGATATAGAAAAAGCTTTCCATGGTAGAGGTGTAGGTACTGGAATTATAGGAGCACCTATTATATCTGATAGTTTAGCTATAGGTAATATATTTGAATGGTGGCGTATGCCTGACAATGATATGGTTAAGCTTGCCACAGGTTTAAAGGATTATGCTAATGTTACTGGTGATAGAAAAACATTTGAAATAATCAATATTTTAAATACTCAGGTAGGAAGAGCTAGATATCAGTCTTTACCTTTACTATTTAGCGGTTATCCAGGAACAGCACTTCAATTTGAACTTGGTGTATATCCTACTAAAGAAAGTAAAGATTTCAGGAAAAAGGCTTCTGATAAGCTAAACAGACTCTTGCCTGCTGATCTTCAACATGCATTTGCGCAATTTGAGGAAGGTACAAAAGCTGGTAAAAGAAATCCATTTGGGACTGTCAGTGCAGCTCAATCTGATGATCCGTTTGCCGAAGGAGGACCATTTGGCACTGGTGGAGGTATAATTTAATTAGGATTTTCTTCTTCAAGAACTTCAGTTAAATCAGCTTGAAGTTGTTCTAGATTTTCTATCATATCTTGTAACATTAATACTTGTGTTTTAACAACATCATTGTTGTTTCCTTGAGCTTTCATTTTCTTAACCATCATTTCTGTCATTTTAAGATTCATTAAAAAGTAATCGTAGGGTGTCTTTTCTTCCATTATTTATCTCCTATTAGTTCTAAGAAGTGTTCTAGTTGTATAGCCACATAAGGCTTTTTTCTATTTTTCTTTACAATAATTGCAGGGTAAGTTCCTTCTTGAATATTAGATTCTGCTTGTTCTACAGTAGCCCAGAATTGCAGTCTTTCTACGTTCTTACATTCAAAGGAATATGGTATTAGTGCTCTAGCAGCAGGAGACAATACAATATCTTCTCCTGTCATACCCATTGTTTGTGATTTTATATCATCTTCTTTTAATTTAGGCATCTTTGTCCAATTTTCGATAAACTTTTCTCTAAGCTTATCTCTCACTAGATTTTGTAAAGCTCTGCCTTTTGCTTTTACTGATTTTGGTTTCATAATCTTCTATTTTCCTCTCCAGTTTTTCATTAAAGTCTTCATTAGCTTTTACTATAGGAAGTTCTTTAAGGATATCTTTTATATGTTTATAAGTCTTATCAGGTATTCCAAAGCCCATTTCTTTTTCTAACCTTTCCTTAGCTCTTTGAATAGCATTTAGATATGAATCTCCCTGGGTTCCGACTTTCCCAGAGAGATCACATCCGCATTTAGGACAATTATTCATCTTCTTTTCTGCTTAGTTTAACAGAGAAGCAAGGCTTTCCATCCCTGTCTTTTCTAGGCCATAAAGCAATTTGAATTTTATCCCCAATTCTTGCAACTGATTTTATTTCTAACAATCCTGTAAATGTAGGTAATCTATCATTTTCTTCTTGTTTTTCATTATGATTTGTCCATCCATTAGCTATGTCTGTATAACTCATCTTATTTCCCCTTTTATTATTCGTTTTATTAACTTTCTATTAGATCTTGATGCTTTGAATAAGTCCTTTATAGAAGGATCATATTTCTTATTTATATTCCATCCACTTGTTTGAGTAGCATCATACCCATTGTCTTCATTCCAACATATTAATGCTTGTTTTATTTTCCCCATTTCTTCTCCTTTATTTTAAGATTTTTCTTTCTAATCCATAGGTAGGCATATCTTTAAATATATGTACTCTACCTACTTTATCTTCTGACCATACAATCCTTTTTTCAGGACAATAGAATAACATATCCTTTTTACCCCATTGTCTGTGCATATTCTTATTCATGTTCAAATACCTCTATTTTAACGTTATTAGGTTTTAGTTTAACTATCATGTGTTCTCTTTCTCTGTTCTTATCACTCTTAAGTTCTAAGAAATCTATAGCACCTTCAGCTGTTCTATAGGGTTTTAGAGATAATAGCTTGTTTGCATTATAAGCGATTCTAAATGAGCCTCTAGCACTAGATATATCCATACCTTCTCTAAATGAGGATTTATTTATTTCACTTACAGCAAATACTATTACATTATTCTTAACAGCTAGTTCCATGAGAGCTTGAGATGCTTCTTCACATTTCATATTCATGTCTTTATGCTTAGATCTAAATAGCCCTATATGATCAACTACTATTAGCTCTGGTTTATATGGTAACATAGATATTCTTTTCTCTAATTCAAATGGGTAAGCAGATGCATAATCTACTGTAAGCCACTTAAATTTATCATCCTGTCCATTCTTTAAGCTTTTATAATGCTGCTTTAATTGTTCTTCTGACCAATTATTCTCTATCATTACAAATCTAGACCATATTTGTCTAGAGCTCATTTCCATTTCTATGAAGTATGTTGGTCTCTTTAGTGCTACCATCCAATTTTGAAGTAACATAGTCTTCATACTTGCAGGCGGTGCTTGTAAGATAACCACTTCACCTGGATAGATTGGGAATGTAGTTCCATATAGTTTTCCTAGATCAATAGGAGTTCTATCTTCTTTATAGAATTCTATAAGCTGATTCTCCATTTGTGTTGAATCAAGAGCTCTTGTATCTGCTTTAGACATATACAGTTTGCATTTCTCTGAGCAGAATTTATCCATTATATTATCATTACATCCATATCTATTACCTTCACCTCCATGACCTTCATATGTAGACTTAATGATACTTTCCATTTCCTTTTCAGAGAATCTATAGTCAGGTCTATCTACTTTTTGTCTCCAAGATTCCATAACTAATCTTACTACAGATTCTGGATATAACCATCTAAAGTGTGCGGCTATTCTTAGAGCTACAGCATGTCTTTCCCCTATATTAGATCCACTTAACATCCTTTGAATGCATGTATAATTAGCTGGATCTGGTTGATAACCAGTTATCTGTTCCTCTATGATACTTACAGGTTCTGGTATTTCTTTTGTAGTTACATCAAATACTATGTCATGGCTAGTTATTATGTAATTATGAAGTAGTTTATTAGGAGCTTTAGCCCTATTTGTTATCAGTTCTTTAGCATTAATATGAAACAACCAATCTTTCTCTATATCTACCTTATAAAAGCCTGATTTAGTATTCTTTGTATTTAGAACTCTTACTATCCTTGTTTTGTCTGTTACAGATGGGTCAGCATAGTTAAATATACCTTTCTCTGTAAGCACACGTTTAACTGATATATGTAAATCAGTGCTTGGGTTCCATTTAAATGCTTTATTTGGAATGCCAAAATGAAAACCCCTACCACTAAAGTATATATTATATTGACATTCTAATTGATCTAAAAGTATAGATAACTTCTGAGATCTTTCTATGGCTTTATCAAATTCTGGACCATCAACATCTAATATAAATTCATCAGGTATATATATTTTACCAGTATATCCTGATAATGTCTTATTCTTAGAATAAAATTTAACTACATCTTCATCATAATCATATAAAGAACAGAATGTATCATGTTTTAAGCCCATAAATTCTCCATATTTATTAGCTTCATGAAAATGATGTCTTTTGTTTATTCCAAATGCAAATTCCTTAATCATTATTCCTCCTTTCAGGTTAATGGGGGAGATAGAAAGGAGTTACCTCCCCCATTTGCTTCTCTCCCTAGATTACCAAGGTATATCCCCTGTATTACTAGTACCATTGGCTGCAGCATTATTTACTGGGCCATCATCCATAAAACTATTGCTAGAATCCTCTTTCTTGGCTACATAGTTATTATAGTACTTCTCTGCTGATCTTTTCCAGAATTTAACATCATCTTCACTAAAAGAGTCAATATCATTCTTGAATGTTGTTGGAGCTACATTTGCTAATATCTCTGTATATCCATTGTCTTCTCTTTTATAAAAGAATACATTAACTTTCTTACCTAATAATTGAGATGGAGAATCATCTATAGTTAATATAGCGTCTCCTTCATCAGATTTAGATACTTGTGTAATACCAGCATTAGCAAATCTAAAGAGTCTGCCTATAGCAAATTCTTCTCCAGATTCACCTTTCTTTGCCCATACTCTAAGTGAAAGTTTAGGTACGTCTTCATATTCTTTAAACCATACATCAATGAATTTACTTTCTTGGAATTTTCCATATTCAGCTTTTAGTATGGTAAGTTCATGCCATCCGGGGGGAAATCTGTCTACAAAATCTCCCTTTCCTTGTTTAACTGTCAGTGTTCGCATTTGAACCTCCTTCTAGGTTATTAGTTTCTCCTCTTAAATAGGATTGTTGTTGTGCTATAGGTATTTCACCATTAGTTTCTGCTTCATTAACAGCAGTTCTTATAGTTTCCTGAATATCTTCACTTTCGCCTTGTGCTGTTTCAGCTTCAGCATTTGGATCATATTCTTCTTCTGGTTGTGGCACATCAGCATTAACTAATGATTTAAGACTATAAGTTTTACCACTACCAGGTGAGCCTATAATTAATATTTTAGAACCATTAAACCCTTTTATATGAGCTGCAGATAGTACTTGACTAAAGTCTTGTTCCATTTCAGCTGGTAACATTTGAGTTCTATCCTTGGCATGGTCATACATTTCAGTTCTACTGGTAACCCATACATATTTCCTTTTACCGTCAGGATCAGTTATAGTCTTTGTATAGAATACAAAATCAAACCATTTAGATATATCTTCTTTAGTTGATCCATCTATATAAGGCATTAATTTATTTTCCCCTGAATCCATTGTTTGAGTTCTAGAATGGCATGTACATATAACATTACCTGGAATTCTAGTCACAAATTCTAAGCATGTATCAAGCTTATTCTTTAATCTTCCCCATTCCTGAAGTTTCATCTTACCTGATTTATCTGTTAAAGTTCTCATAAACTTCTTAGATAGCTCAGAAAATGTGTCTATTACTAATGTATCTACTACTAATCCTTCTTTAGCTGTAATTACATTAGATACTTGTTCTATTTCAAAGCCTTTTGATAATTCAATCTTTTCTTTAACTTTCTTAGATTGATATAGTTTACCAATAGTAGCCTGAAATTCATCCCAACTAGACGGGGTGAGCATCGGGAGACCGAAGTTTTTCGTGATTGATTCCTTAGAACCTAGTGTTTGAGAGCCATGCTCTACGTCAAAGTATAGTATATTCATACTTACTCCTTTCTATTTATTATGCGTTATCGTTCCTATAAGGGCCTATAATTTAATCATTTAATTACTTCTTTCCTAACATTAAAGTTGGGAAATTGAAACTAAATTCTCTGTTGAAAGGTTGCCCCGTAATTACCTTTCTTACTGCATTAGATATGAAGCTACCACTCATATTTGAACAGTAGCTTGTAGCTTTTGCATTACATGGTTCTGGATCTCCGTCAGAGTCAGAATACCATGTTTTAAGGTATGATTTTAAGGTAGGTTTTAAGAATGTATACTGTTGATAGTGTTCTGCACCCATTCTCCCATCAATAAGAGCCTCAGGCTGACGTTGATTATTAGTTACCATAGTAACAGCTTCTAATCTACTTGCCATACTATCAAATCCTAATATTATTATATTCTTCAGCATTGGATCTGGATTATACAATCTATCAATAAATTTTCCATTAATTGTATCAACTACACATACAGGGTTAATATGAGATATGATTTTCTTTAAAGCTTCTACCTTGGGTTTGTCTAAGTCTTTAAATGTATATTGACTTACACCTATATTTTCCATAGCTACTGTATCCATATCATATAATGTCATCATCCCTGCTCCCATCCTTGCTAATTGGGTTGCTGCAGAGCTTCCAATAGCTCCACATCCTAATATATGGAACGCGTAAGAATCCATATTGTTCCCAAGTATTTCTGAAAAACGTTCTGTCATGCTCATTATATCCCCCTTTGTTCTAATAGTTCCCATGCATTAATTGCTAACATAGTATTAAAAGCATTTCCTTTAGAAGGAACATTTATTTTCCAATCGTAATTAACTTTTGCCAATTTACGTTCCATGTTAGATAGTCTCTTGTGCCATACATCTATATCTATAGTGCCTTCTATGAATTTATCACATGTATCATCTACAGCTCTCATAAGCTTCTCTAGTTCTGGATCATAAGAACAGGCATCCATTAACATCTCTACTTTATCTTGTTCTTCTTCTTCTCCCCATACTTCAGCCCATAAAGTAGCCTGATTTAATGGTGCATGATGTCTTATAATATGATTGTTTACAGATGTTAACCTGGTTTCTTTCTCACATA
>VTLG01013888.1_pt1 | contig 58655 bp, 76 predicted proteins | sample 4694571 | NCBI WGS metagenome assembly VTLG01 (sample SAMN12604809, study PRJNA352737) | marine metagenome | biome: ENVO:00000447; feature: ENVO:00000209|ENVO:00000569|ENVO:01000036; material: ENVO:00002151; isolation source: viral sequences binned using virsorter ...
TTCCAAGGATGTTGACGTTCTAGGTGAGCCATTTGCAACAGACATTCGTCCTGTCGAGGTGAGTTTCATTGATAATGAGACTCGTACTCCTGTGTGTGACGCATGTACAATCGAAACGAAATGTGAAAAGAATGAAGGAGAGTCTTGCTCCTGTGGAGGAGACGAAAAACAAGCTTGTACCTGTGAACACGGGTCAACTAGCGAGGTAACTATGACAGAAGAAGTAGTAGAAACAAAATCAGAGAGCAATCCAATCGTAGAGCGTGAATTCGCAGCTATGAAAGATAAGCTCGCAGAGATGGAATCTGTCCTTGCCGAGAAAACTTCAGCGCATGAAGAAGCTCTCGCCACCATCGCCAAGTTTGAGGAAGCAGAAGAAGCTAGAAAAGCAGAGGCAGCAAAAGCCCGCGTTTCTGGATTCGTTGATGCAATTATCAATAAGGAAGCAATCCTCGGAAAGGTGAATGACGAGACTAAAGAAGAGCGTATGAAAGAACTCAACGCATGGGATGAGATTAAGCTAGAAGGATTCAGCATCGCTATGGAACAAATGCCTGTCCCTGAAGAGACCGAAAGGACCTTCGGAAAAGGTAAATCCGTAGAAGCTGAAGCAAAACCTGTTGAAGAAGTAGCTCCAGAAACATCACGATTATTCGCGATGAAAGATGGAAGAATTGTCTTCAATGGCGTAGAAGAAGAAAATAAGGAAGAATAAATATGGCAGAAACAAAAACAGTACTTGTCAACGATGGTGGAGCACCCGCTCGTATTCTTAATTTTACAGCCGCAGCAGCTATATCAGCTGGTGAACTGTGTGCTATTGACGGCAATGGAAAAGCCGCTTTAGCAGCCAACAACAACCTGCCTATAGCAGGAGTAGCTTTGGTTGACGCAGCATCTGGAGATTTAGTATCTTTGGTAACAGGTAGTGGAATTATTATACGAATGATTTGTAAAGCTAACGTAACAACAGGTCAAAATTTGATGGTGGACGAAGCAGTAGCTGGTTCAGCATTGTTAATGGCAGCTGGCAGCGACAACGTCGCAGTCGGAGTAGCTTTAGAAGCAGGAGATGGAGGATTGACCAAGTGTCTGGTCTTCTAAGGAGATATAAAATATGGTAACAGCACAAGAAGGTCTCGCAACCTCAGCACTTTCAGGAGTAGCAAACCGCGTACTTACTGATTACAAAGACGCACTTCAGGACTACAGAGTCACTGATATGCCTGTAATTAGCATGTTCGCAGAACGTTTCACAACTGAAACTGGTGGAGATGTAGACATAAGTTTCTCTAAACCTAGCATGAAGCTAGAACAACTAGAAGAAGGCGCAACACCTGCATACCAACACACTGACCTACGCTCAGAGCGTATCAATGTGAAGGAATGGGGAATTGCAGTCGGTGTAACCCGTAGAATGTTAGAAGACTCAAGATTTTCAGAAATGGAACTTGCTCTTAATGAGGCTCGCAGAGCAGTTGACAGACACGTTACGGAACACGCAGTTAAAGCATTGTTCGGTGTCGAAGATAGCAACTATGGTATCGCAGGCATAACAGCAGCTACAACTGAAGCAACAATCACAACTTTCGCAAGCAACCCACACGGTGGTTTCTTTGGAATTTTGGATGCAGACGGAAACGGTATTGACACAGCAAACGATGTAAGAATCGCAGACTATGGAATATATTCAAAGGACGACTTGGCTCTATTAGGCCCAGCCGGTAAAGGTTCACACTACTTTGTATGTCAAGACGGTGACAGTGACGCAACTGGTGACATTGCATTAAACGATGTAACAGCAGCAATGGAGTTAATCGGAGCAAAAGGATTGAATGCAGATACAATCATGATATCCCCTATGCACTACAAAACTCTATTGAATTTGGCAGACTTCACAACCCCTTTCTCAGCAGGTTCAGGCGCAGGAGCCGGAGCAACTGGTGGAGCTAAAGGTGGTCTTGATTACGTAAACCAAACATCAAGAACTGGTGTCGTAGGACAACTTTACGGATTAAATGTCGTAATGAACGCTTACATACCAAAGAACAGATTTGGTGTTTTCGATATGTCCGTCAAACCTATGGCTTACGTCGAAAGACGTGGTCTAACTGTAGAAGAAGCTAACCCCGGATTCGGAATAACTGGTTCTTATATGTCCATGAGATATGGATTAAAGATTATCAGACCTGAAGCTGGTGTAATCGTTATTGGCGATTAAAGCTAACTTTTAGTTAATAGATAAGATATAGTCGCTTGGCTAGTGCGGCAAACAAAACTAGCCACCAACCCCACAAAAGGAAAACTATGCCTGTACCAAAAAAACAACAAGGAAAACCTCTAGGAGGAATTGGCGCTCAAGCCATGACACGACGCAATCACGCGTTAGTTCTAGACGACAGGCTACTTTCAAAACAGTATATTTCTAATAAAGCTGATTCTAAAGTTAGTAATGATGCATATGGAGCTTCTTGGGCAGATGTTTCAGATGTTGCACCAAGTAAAGGTGCAGTTCAAGCATATCTTTCTTCTTTAACGACTAATGCTAGTCATTGGTCACAAGATGGAACTGGTAATACAGCTAAGACTAGAATAACCGATACAGGTTTTGTAGGTATAGGAGCTGGCGCTGGTTTAGCATATAGTGACATCACAGAAAGATTAACTGTAGATGGTAATATAAAAGGTAAAGGAAACTTAATTTTGGGTGCTGGTGCACAAGGCACAGATGTTTCAGTTACTTTCGATGGTTATACAAATGATGGAGTGTTTACATGGATGGATGATGAAGATTATTTCAAATTTTCTGACACAATTCTAATGGACAGCACAAAACCATTACTTTTTAATTCTAATAATAACCGAATCACAGGCACTAGCAGTTCAGTACTATCTATTGCTTCAACAGATGAAATAGACCTTACAGCAACAGAAATTGAAATAAATGGTAATGCAGATATAAATGGTAATGCAGATATTTCAGGTAATTTACAAGTAGATGGAAATACAACTATAACTGGTAATTTAACAGTAGCTGGTATTGCAACAGCAATACAATCTGAAACTGTAAACTTACAAGATAATATGATAGTATTAAATTCTAACGCAGCAGGAAGTGCAAGTGAAGATGCTGGTATAGAAATAGAAAGAGGAGACGATGATAACCGTAAGTTATTCTGGGATGAATCAGAAGACAAATGGATGATAGAAACAGCAACAGGAGTTTATACAGAAATAGCAGGAGGTGGAGGAACTATAACAGGAACTAATACTGGTGACGTTGTTATTAATTTAGCATCAGGTGTTCCTTCTGGAGCAGTTACTCTTACCGCTCAGACAGTTACCTTTACAGATGCTTTTGTTTATAACACTGGAACTAATAATATAGGAACTCAAGGCGATGCCAGTGATGATGGTAGACTTGAGTTATTTGGGACTACTGGTAGTTCAGGAACTACTGGTTTAGTAGTCGAGGGTGGAAACGCTAGTGCTTCTAATCCTGCCGTATCTATTACGGGAGCTTTAGAGGCTACAACGAAAAGCTTTAATATACCCCACCCCTTATTTGAAGATAAGAGATTAGTGTATGGTTCTTTAGAAGGACCAGAACACGGAATGTATGGTCGTGGTTCTTTCGATGTTACAGACGAAAGAAGGAAAGTTGCTGTAAATTTACCAAATTATTGGTCAGCAATGGTAAACCACGATTATACTATAAATGTAACAGGATATGGAGATTATAACGTGTGGATAACAGATAGAGATGAAAACGGTTTCTGGGTAGAAACAAACTCAGAAAAAGAATGGAGTTTTGATTGGAGTGCAATTGGTGGAAGAAAAGACGCAAAACTGGAGGTGGAACCCGATGCCTAATCCTAAAGTAATAACAACCCCTTCCGAAGGGAAGATAGAGTTTATTAATGACGATGGAACAGAAATTGCTTCTTTAGAAGGAAAGAATGTATCAGGAGACTCTAGTGATGATGAAGTGGAAGCGACTGGAATTAAGATAAGTGGAGGTAGTTATTCTACCTCATAAAATAAGGTGAAAATATGGCAAATACAATATTACAAACAAGTAGACAAGCTGATGCAACTGCTCCCGGAGCAACTGCATTAAAAGTCGGAGAATTAGCTGTAAACACCTATGATGGTAAGTTGTATTTGGGAACAGATATAGACGGTACCGCTGGTAGAAGTGCTGGTGGAGCCGCAACCGCAGCCACTTGGGTTGGAGGCGGAATCTTAGACCAAGACGGATTAACTTCTGACAGTGCAACTAATCTAGCAACACAGCAATCAATTAAAGCATACGTTGATGATAATGCAGGTGTTGGAGACATCACAGGAGTTACCCTAGCAGGGGACAGTGGCTCAGCATCAGATACATCAGCTAACGTTGATTTAACTATTGCTGGTGGTTCAGGAATAACTACAAGTGCAACAGGCACAACAGTAACAATAGCAGGAGATAATGCTTCAACATCAGCAAAAGGTGTGGCATCTTTCTCAAGTGATAACTTCTCGGTTTCAAGTGGAGCAGTTACTATTAAAGATGGTGGAGTTGTAACAGCAGAATTAGCAGCTGATGCAGTCACCGGAGCAAAAATTGCAGATGATGCAATAGACAGTGAACATTATACTGACGGAAGTATAGATACTGCACATATAGCAGATAACCAAGTAACATTAGCTAAAATGGCTGGTCTTGCTCGTGGTAAACTTATATATGGAGATGCAAGTGGAGACCCAGCAGCTTTGGCAGCTGGTGCTAATGGTAAGATACTCGTAGCAGATGCTAATGGTGATTTATCATGGACTACTTTGTCTGGTGATGCAAGTTTATCAGCTGGTGCTTTAACAATAGCAAGTGGTTCTGTAGAGAATGCAATGTTAGCAGGTTCTATAGCAAACGCAAAATTATCAAACAGTGCAATTACTTGTGGTGGAACAGCAACCTCATTAGGTGGAACTATAACTGGTGCACACATTGCAGCAGCTTTAAATTCTGACTTGGGTGGTAATTTTACTATAGGTAATCAATCTGATGACGTATGTACAATAACAGGAGACTTAACAGTTTCAGGTACTACAACCACAACTCAACATCTTGCTGTAGGAGCAGCTGACACTATCATATTTGAAGGTGCAACAGCTAATTCTAACGAAACCACTTTAACAGTTGTAGACCCAACAGGTGACAACACTATAACTTTACCTGATATAACAGGTACTGTAGTTACAACTGGTGACACAGGAACAGTTACAGCAACTATGCTGGCAGCTAATTCTGTTGACAGTTCAGAACTTGTAGATGGTGGAATTGATACTTCACATTTATCCGCAGATTGTGTTACAGCAGCAAAAATAGGTGATGATGTAATTAATTCAGAACACTTAGTTGACGGTTCAATTGACACAGCTCATATAGCAGATAACCAAGTAACATTAGCTAAGATGGCTGGTCTTGCTCGTGGTAAAATTATATATGGTGATGCAAGTGGAGACCCAGCAGCTTTAGCAGCTGGTGGTAATGGTAAGATACTCGTAGCAGATGCTAACGGAGATTTATCATGGACTACTTTGTCTGGCGACGCAACACTATCCGCTGGTGCTTTAACAATAGCAAGTGGTTCTGTAGAGAACGCAATGCTTGCTGGTTCAATAGCAAACGCAAAATTATCAAACAGTGCAATAACTATTGCAGGTGCCTCTACCTCTCTTGGTGGAAGCATATCCGCAGCAACTATTGCAGCAGCTATCGACAGTGAAACTATGACTCTAACAAACACCACTATAGATGGTGGAGCATACACAACCTAGATAGGTTAAACAATAACTTTAAATAGGGCTTGAGCTATAGCAATGATAGCCCTATAAGGAGAAAAAATAATGGCAAACGTAATCAAACAGAAATCAGGTACAGGAACTCCAACAGGAGGTATGGTTAAGAGTGAACTCGCTATTAAACATGTAGCAGCGAATGCTACGGCGGCTAATTCTAGTATGTTATATATTGGAGAAGACGCAGGTGATGATGGTGTAACTATTCGAGCTTTAGGCACTGGTATGACTGGAGATTCTGGTCAAGGTGGGGCTGCTATAGGTAACTCTATGACCTTTACTGGAGGCACTGACATTACAACTAGTGTAAGTGGTTCTACAGTTACTATAACTTCCTCCGCTGGTGGAGGTTCTGGAGATATGACTGGTGTAGATATTACTGCTGATACAGGTCTAGATATATCACAAAGTAATACAACTAGCGGTAATTATACTAGTACAATATCTTTAGATTTATCAGAGTTATCAGATGGAACAGCCGATATTGATTCAAACGATGAAGTTATTTATTTAGATAATGGAACAGAAAAAAGAAAAGCATTTAGTGAATTAAAACTAAGTGAATTTAATAACGATTCAGGATGGACAGCCAATGCTGGTGATATAACTGGAGTTACAGCTGGTACAGGATTATCTGGTGGAGGTAGTAGTGGAGGAGTAACATTAACTGTTGCTGCCGCTCAAACATCCATAACATCTATTTATGCTACAGATTTAATATTAGGTGAAGATTCAGATACTGCTATTGACTTTGGTACAGCAAATGAAATAGATTTTAAAGCAGCTGGTGGTAATAGATTAACATTAACATCATCTGCATTATATCCTGCTACCGATAATGAAATAGATTTAGGAACCAGTTCTTTACAATTTAAAAATGGTTATTTTGATGGAACTTTAGAAGCAGATGCTATAACTATAGGTGGTACTTCTATAGAGGCAGGAGCAGACGTAACAGATACAACAAATGTAACATCCGCTGGTGCTTTGATGGATAGTGAATGTTCTTCATTATCTTCTGTAAAAGCCATTAATCAAGGATTAGCTACTGGTAGTAGTCCTACCTTTGTTGATTTAACACTAACAGGAGATTTAGCTGTTAATGGAGATGATATTACTTGTGATGGTAATTTAGATATAGTGACTTCTGGAGACCTTCACCTTGATGCTGTTGATGAGATTAAAATTGATTCTAATGCCGGAGATATTCGTTTTCAGGATGGAGGAGTAACTCAATTAACGTTTGATTTAGATGGCACCGCTGGTGAAATTAGAATTCAACCTTCAATTTCAAATGACGATTTAGTATTTTTATGTCAAGATGGCGATGAGTCATTACGATTAGATAATACACAGGGACTTAAGATTGGTGGTGCTGGTGCTACAGTAAACCAAATCAGAACAAGTTTCAATGATGACGATACTTCTTTATTAACCTGTCAAGGTATAAAAGAAAAGATAGAAGCATATGGTTATACTACTAATGCTGGTGATGTAACAGCTTCATCTTCAACTACATTTACAAATAAGACATTTAACGCAAATGGTACTGGTAATTCAATATCGAATATAGAAGTGGCTGATTTGGCAGGTTCAGCTCTTCAGACTAGTGGAGAAAGTTTTACAGATTCAGATTCACTATTAATGACAGCTGCTGCTATAGAGGATAAAATAGAAGCATATGGTTATAGTACAACTACTGGTGATATAACAGCTGTAACAGCTGGTGATGGACTGACAGGTGGTGGAAGCTCAGGTGCAGTTACATTAACATTAGGTGTAGACGATAGCACTATTGAAATTAGTAGTGACGCAGCAAGAGTTAAAGCGGGCGGTATAACAGCTTCTCATTTAGCAGCTGACTCTGTTGACAGTTCAGAACTTGTTGATGGTTCAATAGACGAGTCACATCTTAATGCAACTAATACACCTAATGATAATCAAATTTTATCATACGATTCTTCTAGTGGAGGTTTTACATGGGTAGATGACCAAACTGGCGGCGGCGGCGGCAGTGGGACAACTATAAACAATAATGCAAATAATTATATTATTACTGGTTCTGGAACAGCTGACACATTAGAAGCTGAAAGTAATTTCACATTTGATAGTGGTGCATTGGTTTTGTCAGAAAGAAGTCCTACCATAACAATGGGTACATCACACCCATCAGCAGCTCCGCAAATTAAGATGTATGAAGGTACTACATTGAAATCAGGGTCTAGTACTAATATAACAGTAGCTACTGAGTGGGCATATGATGCTATGTCAGGAGCAGTTATGGCAATAGGTTCAACAGAATATGATTTTGCAGGTGGAGTATATATGGGAGCAGTATAAGGTGAATAAATATGGCGATAACAAAAAGTGAAATATTAACTTTAATAGAAACATACAAAACAGAAGCAGCAACCAATTTATCAGATGTTATGACCGATGGAGATATTGATGTAGTAGCAGATAAGATGAAACTTAATCAAGCAATAGCTTGTTTAACGAGAATGGAGCAAGTAAAGACATGGGTGGAGGCTAACTTATAATGGACGATTGGGAAAGAGAAGAACTGTTAATTCGAATGGACGAAAGGATAAAGACTATCTATAATAGAATGGATAAGTTCGAAACTCTTTTCACAAACCATTTAGCGCACCACGAAATGTGGGAGAATGATATAAAAGCATCACTTCAGAGGTGGTTAGCTGTGATAGTTACAGCTGCTGGTGGAGCAGGTGCAGTAGGGATGATGTAAAATGGCAATAACAACAATATCAACATTAGATGGCTTACGTAGTCGTATAAGACTTTTAGCCGGAATACAAGATAAAGAAGTTAGTGACGATGATATGGATATTTTAGTAAGTATTGCAAGTGAATGGTTTACCGAACAAACAGGCTTAACTTATGACGTAACAACTTCTGATGCTGCTTATGATAACGCTGTAATGTATTATACTTGTTACATAGCAAGTATAGCACAAAATGGTATGGGTATAGAACAAATTAGAGTTGGTGACATATTTGTACAATATGATGACGATGAACCATATGCTAAATTTTTAGATATGGCTAATGAAACTATTATATCTAAATTATCGTTAAGTATAAAAACTAGCACATATAATGCAGACCCAACTTTGGGTAATGTAGATTGGAAGAAAAACATTGACGGTAGTGATTCAACACTGAACGTAAGACAAAAACCTAGAGGTATGTAATGTCAGATGTTGTTATTTATCACAGTTGGAAAAAAACCGTTGAAGAATTAGAAGAAAAAAGAAAGACAAAGGAAAAAGAGGAGGAATAAAATTATGGTAGGTGTTAAAACAGGAGCTTTAAATTTTCCTAAAATGTTAAGACATTTACAACACCGAACAAATCAAGTTAAAGATTTAACTTTTTTAAGAAGACCTTTAACTAGACCATCTACAGCAGCCACTAAAGATTCAAATAAAGACGGTACTAGAAATGAAAGATTTTATGGACCGCCAGTAGATTTTGGATATACTGAAAGTCAGGCAGTTATGGCAACAATACCAGATTACGCCACAGATAAGACATTTTTTGAAACAACATGGGGATTACAATTTCAAAATCTTAAAGGATTGCAAAATCCTAAAATAACATTAGATAATAACCCTACAGCAGTAAGTAGTAGAGCACGTGGTACTGCTGACTTTTTTGTACCCTCTTATGACGTTTTAAAACAAGAAAGGGGATTTGGAGGACACAGTCACGATGATGGTACACCGGCAGCACTATTAATAGGTGCATCAACAGAATCTTGTAATTATGGCTTTACTGGTTCTTTTACCTATGCAGGATGGGCAACCACAACCATAACTGATTCAATTACATCATTCGACATAGTTCATTACAGTTTTAGTGAAAAAGACAGAGGAAAACATGCGGAAACACATGAAGGTATTGCGACAGAAATTAAGGTTGGAGACGTTATACTATTAGACTCACCTGAATCCAGAGCAAATACTGGAGATGCTTTAGAAGGGAACATGGTTGGAGATATTAGTAAAGGAAGAGAGAATTATATAGATATAATGCCTGCTAAACATTATACTGGTGGTTCTTTAGAAGGTACATATACACGTGTTCCAGACGATGGCGCAACAATGACATTAATTGATGCAACTGGTGTATCAAAAACTTTTGAATTTGATTATGCAAATAATGGAGTTACTTCAGGAAGAATAGCTGTAGTTCCTACAGCGCAGAATTGTATAGAATATGCATATGCTTTAGTTACGGCTATTAATGCTTCAGATTTACAAATAACAGCACTAAATCATGACCCACGTTTAACTTCTCCACTTGCTCCTCATTGTCATAATATTGGTTATGTAAGTGGTGGAAATACAATTAAAAGGACATCTACTGTTTATTTACAACAAGATAGACCCGGAGCATGGGGTGGTACTACTATAACTTACGATTCTAATAATACAGCCAGACACTTTCAAACAAATGGTAACTACTCCGTATCTATAGCAGGTGTTACTTATACAAATGCAAACAGAACTTCTTCATCTGATACCACAACAAAAACAAACCTTTTTATAAATGATAGTCCCGAACATATGTTAGTTACGGGTGTTACTCATGGCTCTCATTCAGGCAGCTCGTCCGTCGGTGGCGGCGGCCCAGCTCACAGTAATTCTCAAAAATCTACAGTAACAGTAGTAAGAGGATGGGATGGAAGTTATATTCATGAACATTCAAAAGGTTTTATAGATGATGATACACAACCATGGACTGGTTGGAGAGATGCAGGTAAAGTATATGCTTTGGAAAATAGGTCACATTCTAATCACAGTCCTTTAGTTTATATTATAAAAAAGGGCCACGCTTATGCTAAGATAACTTTTACAGGTCAATCTGATGCTAATGGTACTATAGCTATTACTTCTACAGATGGTACTACTAAGACATATACAGCTAAGACTAGTCCTACTTTAGCAAACAATGAATTTAATAGAGGTGGTACAGCAACCGATGCTGCTACTTCATTACAAGCTGCTCTAAATGAAACAAATGGTCATAGACATAAAATAAATGTACATCGTGTAGGGGCGGTTTTATATCTACAACAAGCTACTTCAGGTACAGCAGGAAATACTACAATAACAGAAAATCTTACTGGAGCAGCTATCACCACAAATTTTACAGGTGGCGCAGCAGACTCTAATGTTTTAGAAAACGGAACAACACTAACTTTAAATGATGCTGATGGTAATTCCCACACATTTACAACAGACAACACTCTTACCGAATATGAATCTACATCTACCAAAATAGGTACAAAATTAACAGTACAAAATCCATCAAAATGGACAGAAGCCTTTACCTTAGCTTTTTATAAAGCATGTCGAACAAATCACGACTATAAAATAGGTGCTGGTAGTGTTCCATCAACTGCAACATTCCCTGATTACCCTATACCGGGTTCAGAAACTACACCCAAGTTAAATATAAACCACATTGCTACCCTTGCTAGTAATTACTATATATACGGCTCAGGTTTAAAGGCCGATTCAACTACTTGGAAATGGGGATTTTATGAAGATTATGAAGTAGGACCTATGCAATATGGAGGTCCATATACAAGTACAAATGGAAAAGATTTTGTAGCAAATTGGGAAAACACAGACCACCAAGATGCAACTGGTCAAGCATGGGATATATTTTCATACACATCTCTTCAAGCAGTTACAAATCTTGTCCAAATAACTAGTGGAAAAGAGGGTAATACAGAAGTAACTGGAACTTCTTCATATAGTGCTGTTGGACATTGGTGGAATGGTATGCTGTCCGGTAACCCCGCAGAACAATATAATAGACGATTTCATGGTGGTACTTCATTTAAAGGTAAATTTATACAAACTAGACTAGATAATTATCATAGTAATGAACGAACTCAAAATAATTTAGGTGGGTATACTACTGTAGACCCTTATTTTTATGAATTTTTGAGTGGAGATTTGTTATACGAAACAGATAAAGAAACATATAGATTTGCTGATGTTGATAATGTATACCCTGTTATTGGCGCTAGAGACGCTAGATTCGATACAGGTGGGAGCCCCCTTAGTGAAATAGGAGTGGCGTTTCCTCAAGGAACACATGTAGCTGGAGTTGAAGCAGATAGAATTAAATTTAAAATTAAATTAACGTCAGGACAAGCTGACTTAAGAAATGAATATTATTCTACTTTTACAGGAGCTTCCGGTTTTAGAGAGTGGAATCGTTTTCGTGGTAGAGGACGGCGCGATGCTGACTTCGCTGATATTTATGATTATTCTGTAAATTTCCACGGTTTTAGATTTTATTTCACACAAAACAATGTTATTTATAGAAGAACATTTCGTTTTGGAGCTGACCAAGATGATGATGATGACGTTTTAAATCTTAAAGTAGGTAGATGGTATGAATTTGATTTACCTCTTACTCGACCAGATATAAATTATATATTTGGAAATAATTTTCAAGAAGTAGATGATACTACTAATGAAGGTATATATAGTGGTTTCTCATACGGTGGAACACAAAGTGTTAATTATGAAGGTCACAGTAATTTCTTTCCTTTATGGGTAGATGGACAACATTTTGTTTGCAACACATTTCTGGACTCTCCAACGAATGGTCAAGAAAATTTTAGAGAATTAAGGGATACACACTTAGCCTATGATGTAAGTGACGGAAACACATACATGTTTTCAAAGGATGGAGAAAAGTTAGGTGGTCCTATTAATATAAGAAGATGTAGAGGTTATTTAGGAGACCACTTAGGTCGTATGCAACAAACAGTTCCGGCAGCAAGAAATGCATATGATGATTCAAGTATAGGAACTAGCAGTTATGCTTCTTATATGCCTAAAGGTGGTCTTCCTGATTTTTGTATATATAATGAGGATGGTATAGACCAAGCTGTAAGAGCTTCTTTTAAAGATGTTGTTGTATATAAACCTAAAAAATGGAGAGTTAAAACAGTACAAGAATATGACAGCGAATATATTAAATTATCATGCGAAAGAATAGGAAATGATGAAAATCCAGTGAGAAGGAGGGCGTATGGCAAATAGTACTGTCACGGATGATTATCTTAATTTAATAGAAAGAGCGCTTATGATGGGTATAAGCGATAATATAAATGCTAAAATTAAAACATGGGATGCTAAATATCCTCTCACAGCAGCAGATTTAAATTCTATACCTGAAGGCGATGTACTGGGTAATTATGATAGAAATATATATTCAGCACAACAAGATGAATATGGTGGATGGATTTATTATGGTGAAAGAGACACATCTATTGGTAAAGGTAGAGAATTAAGACTTAGATATAACTGGACTCTAAGCGACACTACAGATTTTGCTAATGGTGATAAATTTACTATGGTTGACCCAACTCAACCAGCTAATTATAGAACTGGTCGAGTTTTTGAAGCTAAATCATCTGGAGCTGACATTGCTAAAAACGAATTTAATATAGGTGCTACTAGAAAAGATACCCTCACCAACTTAAAAGCAACCTTAGAGCATGAAAATGCTTTTTCTGCTAATGACAAACCTAAATATACAATAGAGTTAAGAGAATATGATGTCGTTGCTGGTGTTCATCCTAACTTTGTTGATAGAGTATCACCTGAACTTGTTTTTACAAATGCTTATACTAAACAGGACTTAATGGATATGGAGGGTTGGGAAAGAACCTTGCATTATAATGAAGGTAGTGGTACAATAGAAGATGGATTAGGATTACAAAACCCCGCTGGTGGTTCCACTACACTTCAAGAAACATTAGCATCAGGTTCTACTGATACAACGTTAACAGTAAGTGATGCTTCAAATTTTGTAGGTATGCAGGGAGCATACCTTCTTATAGATAAAGAATTTATGCTGTTAAGTCATGGTGATGATTATGTCGATGAATCTGCTAACACAATTAAAGTTAGTCGAGTAAGTGGTAATATACACGCTGACCTTAAAGCTCACAGTAGTGGTGCATCAATTTATTGGGCTCGAGATAGTAATTCCGGAGGAGTATGGAGAGCAGATTGGACATCAGGAGTTATGTCTGTATCTAACCATATAACATTTTTTAATAATCCTCCAAAAGGATATTATGATGAACAAACTGATGCAGGTTTTCATGTATACGGTGCATTCCCTGATTCCAGTGAAATTAAATTTCCAGCTATTGTTGTCCAACAAGTAGCTTCAGGATTCGAAGAGAAATTCTTTGGTGATAATGTTACATTTGGCTCTGATACATCTTCTAGTAGCGGTGAAGTCTACGGCATAACTTTCCTTATACACATCTTCACTGATGAAAACACAGTTATACCTTTAGGTAAAACAGCTAGGTATGGACAAAGAAGATTAACTAATTGGATGATGTTAAATATTGCAAATGCTATTCAAGGGCTCGACTGGGCAGTCTATCAGGAGCAGGAATTAGAAGTATTAGAAAGGCACTTAGCTCAATGGCGTGATATAGGATTTATGCCACAAGCTGGATGGTATGGAGCTACAGCTGAATTTGATATATTCTTCCTAAATAAGAGATGATAGCTATACTAAGACAATTAAGCTACCATATTAAATGCTTAATAGAGCCTAATTGCTTAATAGAGCCTATAGGAGCTATATATGGCTGATAAAATACCAGAAGACGTTGCATATACTATTACATCAGGGTTTTATCCTGAATTGGCAGCATCATTAAAATATAAAAGGGCCGCCAAAGGTAAAGGACAGGTAGGACAAAAATATATACGTAAGCGTGGTTTTACTGATACATCTGTAGTAAGAGCTGAAACAAGAGGCATGACAGATTTAGAAAAAGCAGCCGCGGTAGGTGGTGCAAGCGCAGGGTCTTTAGAAGGTAAGTCTTTATATGGTGAAGCAACATATACAGATAAAACAACAGGAGCAGTCCGAAGTTATTATAAGTTCAGGGGTGGAGGTGAAATGTATAAGTTGTATGGTGACTTAGTTTGGTATATGGCTGGTACTAGACCTTCAGACGAAAGAGCTTTGTTTACGGATTATATAACAGATGTGTGGGGAAATAAAAACCCACGTTTTAATAAGATATACAGTAGGATGGAACCTCTTTTAGCAGCAGAGGCTATACGTCTTGCTGAAGAAATGTTTGATATAGCTTTAGAAGAAGTAGAGAAAGAATTGCAAGCCAGTGATGGTACACAAGCGGCAGAAGAGTCAGGTTATAAAGAGGGAGACTTTGAATATATGTCTCATGCAGAAGCTATAAGAAGATACCCACATTTAGCTGGTCAATTAAAACCTACTTCCGAACTCACTAGAGCTAATTCAATGGATATGGTAAAAATAAGAGGTTCAGGTAAAGATGCAGTAATTGAATTTGTACAAGATGTTACAGAAATGGATGTTCTTTCTAAAGGTCAGCACGGTGTAACAAGGGTGCCCGACGAACTTAAAGATGCTATCAAAAGTGCTAAACAAGAAGGAGGAAGTTTATCAAAAATAAAAGAAGCATTAATTAATATGTATCAAAATGCTATTCGTAGTGATTATAATCCCCTTATTAGAGAAATGAAACAAGTTGCAGGGATAGGAGGTAAATCTGGAAAAGGTAAAGTTGGCAACAAGAAGTGGGATGATGTATTAAAAGGTATAAACGAAAAAGTTGGAAAAAAACCAACAGATAAAGTAGCAACACAAACTATAGGTAAAGCTTTAGGCCAAAATACATGGAGAGTAGGATATCATGAACAACATTTAAAATCTGCTAAGCAGACTTCTATTGAATATGTGGCACATATTATGGGTAGTATGAATGAAGCTATGCAAGATGGATTCAAACAATCTCATAGAGTGTACGATTTTGATGATGGTAGTGGTCAAAGTGTATATGCTACAGTTCCTATGGAGGTAGACCAAGAAACTTGGTTTTTTAAACCAGAGGTTGTTAAAGGTACTGAAGTATTTTCGGGTTATAGTGCAACAATAGGTCAAGAGCTTGCAGCGGGAGTAACTATGGCAGATAATGGATTAACACATTCCAAGTCACAGAAACAAGCATACGCTATGGCTAAGGCTACAGGTATGACAACTTCTGCTACGGGTGTAGGTCTTGCTACAGCCAATATGGGAGCTATGAAAGGTGCGCGTCCTACCACTTTAGTTACAATACCAGCTAATGATAAACTCGAAGAAATGTTAATCAAAGAATTAGAAGGTAATCTACCAGACTTATCTGGCCGCTTAGGTGATAAAGGTAGTAAATTAAAGAATAGAACATACGGTCTTGGTAAAAGAAGAAGAGATATGAAAATAGAACAAGATAAAGGTCGAGCTATGTTTTGGGCTTTACCATACGTTGGTGTTCTACAGAGCGAATATATACAGAAATGAGCGAAAGCTTTATATACTCTTAGTATATAATGTATTTAAGCGTTAAGGGCAATTCTAGACAATCGCTTTTAATGTTTACCAATTGGAGAAAAAAAATATGGCATATTATCTAGGAAGGGATGTCAAAGTCTGGATTTTATCTGAAGACCCTAACCAAGGAGTTAAGGTTACGTCTAATGCAGCTAAATTAGAAGGCAACGAAAACGCAACTAATTTTGCACAGCCAAGGACGACTGATGCAGCAGCTGATACTTACGCATTAACAGATTTAACAGGAGTAGACGTCGGGATAGGAGTAACTGATGAAGATGTTAGTTACATAGGACTAAGAACAGTCCTCAAAGCAGAGATTAAAAAAGAGACTACACTCTCTTTAACACGCAAAAAGAGCGACAATCAATGGGACGTTATTTTCAATGGACCTATCACATCTGGCGAATGTTCAGATGGCACTGCTTACGAAGCAACAGGTGCAAGATGGGGATTGGACAATGACAAAATTTCAGCAGGATTAACAAGTCCTTCTGACCATAAAGACGGAAGCTCTGTTCAAACATTCGGATACAGACTTATAGTTCAATTAGCTGATGCAACTGAATCTATTTGTATTCCGGGATGTCAAGTAACTGGACACTCCGTTACATTGAACGCAGATGGTACCACTGAAGAAACAATGGAGTTTTTATCTAACGTAGACCCAATTATTGTAGCAGATTCAACAACCGGTAGTGGAGCAACAGCAGCAGTAGCAGCAATGTCTGCTTCTGACCTCTGAGGTTTTAACATGGCTTATTACCTAGGCAGAGACGTCGTTATAGCAATAACCACAGAAGATGCTGGTGTTGGTGTAGACGTAACCTCAGCAGGAGTATTAGGAACTTTTGTAACCAATGATGGAAGTTCAGATAATGTTTTCGCCGGACCTAGAGAAAAATTAAATAATGCTAATTCACCTAATACAAATTTTTCAACAGCTGCAAAGACAGTTTTTGGAACACAAGGAGAAGGTGTAACATCAGATTATACTAATGAAGTATCAGATGTAACAGCTTGTGATATAAGTATAGGTGCAACAGACGAAGATGTTTCCTATCTCGGTAAGAAAACAACACTAAAAGTTGAAGTTAAAAAAGAAACAACTCTTTCTATTACACGTAAAAAATCAAATAGCAGCTGGGAGAAAGTATTTTATGGAGCTAGAAATGGTGTAGAATCACACCCTGATAGTTTCTTAGGAAATGTAAACCCTGCACGCTCTGATTTTGGATACAGAGTTTTTGTTAAACTCAGAGACCAATCTGAAGTTTTTACCTTATCAAACTGTTGTTTGACAGGCCACACCGTCACCTTAAATGCTGATGGAACAACCGAAGAAACAATGGATTTTATGACATACATACAACCAACAATAACAGCAGGAACATCAGATACAGACCATACTACTGCAACATCAGTGTTCTGAGGTAAATAAATATGACAAAAAAAGATAAAGAAATAAAGGAAGAGGCCCCTGTAGAGGAGCCTGTTCCTAAACCAGAAGTTAAAAAAGAAATGTCCAAAGGCGAAATTATATATACAGCCAATGGACCTATGTACAAGAAGCCTGATGGAAGTCTTGTACCAAAATTAGATTAATTTATTCTACCTAGATTAGAATAATAAATGGAGAAAATATGACAGAAGAAAAAGAAATGTGGACAATAGATGAATTAGTCGCAATGACTGAATCAGTTCAACACAAAGAAATAGATTATGCAGGAAAAGCTCTAAGAGTACAGTGGTGCGAACTAACTGAAGCAGAAGAACCAAAAATGGCATTACCAGATGATAGTGCTCCTTCCGAGGAACAGACCGAGTATTATAAGAAACTGGCCAGTGAAAGAGTTATAAAGATGATAGAAAAGGGCAACGAAAAAGCCCCTGAATCAGTAACTATTGAAGCTGAAAACTATATGTCTTTACCAACAACCTTACGTTGGCAGGTTACAAGTTTAGTATTGGGGCAATCTAACGAAAATTTTACCAGTGGATGATAACGTCGCCCGATGCGGTGTATGTAATCATCCCATGTATGAAAGAACTGGGAATGAGTTGGAGTGAAATAAAAGCAACTCCAAGACAAGAATTGATGGGTTTATTAGGTGCGATGAGTAATTATAATCAATTACATCAATTTGATGGGTATTCTTCAGAAGATATAGGTAATTTATCTAAAGAAAAACCACAACTACGTAGTGAGTATAATAAAGCAATGGATTTAAAAGCAAAATATGAAATAAGAAGTGGACAAAAACGTAATGTAAGGTCATTTAAAAATATAATGTGATATAATGGGACGTTCTGATTATCTCGTATCAGCAGGTATAGGTTTCGACCTTGACCGTAGTTCAGCAAGAAAGAGTATAGGCATATTCGAAGGTATAGCAGGAGCTTTAAATACTGTAGCAACTAAGAAAGCAGCCGAAGGTATGGCAGCTACAGAAAAAGAATATGAAAATACATTAGTAAAATTAAAAAAAGCTAATGATGAAGCTGATGATGCATTAATCAAAGGTACGGAAAAATCAGCAAAAGCTGCTCAAGAAGCTTTAAATAAATCTATGATGAAGCCTCCTTCTAGAGCATCTAAAGGAGCAATAGAAGCAGCTGGCGGTCTTGCAAAGTATAAAGAAGAGTATAAGAAAACTGTAGCGGCTATGAAAGGCTCCTATGTTAAATTTGCAAAAGAAGCAGAAAAATTAGGTATTAAATTTTCCAAAGGTTCTAAGATGGACATGGAAGAATTTGCTAAGAAAGATGCTGAAACACGTAAGCGAGCTATTAATCTTACTAAAAGGATGATTAAGGATGAAAATAATCGTCTTAAAACACTAACTAAAGGTTCTAAAGCTTATGATGAATTAGAAAAGGAGATTAAACAATTAGCAAACCAAGAAAAGGAAATGATTAATCTTCATGAAGATGTTATCCAATTAGAAAAGAAGAATCAAAAAATAAAAAGAAAAACTGCTAAAGATGAAAGAAAAGCAGAAAAAAAGAAATTATCTGCTCAGAAAAAGATTGTATTAGGATTAAAAAACATCCAACAACACACAAAAAAGCTTGGACAAATAACTTCAGCTTCTGCTGCTAAAATTAAGGCTGGCTTACAAAATGCTTTTGTTATAGGAACAGCAGCAGCCACAGCCTTTTTCTATAAAATGCAGCCTATTGCTGAAGCTGTGACAGATTTTGAAAAGACTCTTATAAATGCTAACTCTGTTTTTAATGTAACTAAAGATGTACTTTTTGAAGTAAGTGACACTATGGTAGATTTTACCTTAAAATATGGTGTTTCTGCTCAAGATACAGCTACAGGTCTTTATCAATTAGCTTCGGCTGGTTTATCAGCAGCTGAATCTCAAGAAGTTTTACAGTCTACCATGAAGTTAGCTATGGCAACACAAGGTGACCACAACACTTTAGCTAAGTTAACAGTTCAGACCATCATGGGTTTTGGTATGGAAATGAGTGATGCAGGAGAATTAACTGATAAATTTGCTCACGCTATCCAAAAATCTTTAATTGAATGGCAAGATTTAGCAAGTTCTGTTAAATTTGCTATGCCTTTCTTTGTGGCTACTGGACAAAGTGTAGATGAATTGTTAGGTGGATTAGAAGTTTTGACCAACCGCGCTTTAGAGGCTGGTATTGCAGGTCGTGGTTTACGACAAGCATTAGCGCAATTTGCAAAGCATGCTAATGATAATGCCTCTGCTTTAAGTAAACTCGGTGTAGAAATTATGGACACCGAAGGAAACATGAGAGCATTACATGATATTGCTTTGGATGCTCAAGCTGCCTTTGGTGATGTTTCTGACGTAGAAGCTTTGACTGCTATGTTAGAAGATATGAATGTACGTGGTGCAACTGCCTTTGCATTGTTAGTTCAAAATGCAGAAGAATTTGAAGGAGCTGTTGAAAATTTAGCAAATTCAGCTGGTGAAGCTACTCAGATGGCAGACATCCAACAACAATCGTTAGCTAATCAAATACAATTAGTTAAGAACGCTTTATTAGCTCCTTTCTTATTTGCTGATGATGTTGGAAAGGCAAATGATACATTAAATACTTTTACTTTTAGAGTATCAGAATTAGTTGAGCAATTTGTAGGTTTCTTTATTATATCAGATGAGGCTGGTGAAAGATTAACTAAAAATGCAGAAAATGTTAAAGAGTTTGTTTTAGCAGCTTTAGATGAAGCAATTAAACTTATAGTGCGATTTAAAGAAGTATTTTTAGAATTAGATGGTGGACTTACTGGTTTTATAGAGTTGTTAGAGATAGCAGTTAAACCTTTACATCTATTATTAGACATTATAGATGAGTTAGAGCCTTCAACTATAGCTTTCCTTATCAAACTAAAAATGTTTAACAGTATTATGCCTGTAACAAATATGTTATCAATGATAGGAACATACGTACAAATGCAATATATGGCAGCATTAATAGGTAGAACAGATGCCGAAAATAATTTAACTTTGGCAATATGGCAAAGAAACGCGGCAGAAGAAGTAGTTGGGATTACAAGTTTTGGTTCTATGTTGGCATTAGGTGGGTTTATCGCAATGATGTCACTTGCTATATCTACTACTGGTTGGCTTAGTGATATGTTAGTTGTTTTAGCTGGTGCATTTATGATTGCAGCTGCTGCTTCTTTGTTTATGAGGTATGCACCCAGTGGTTGGACAGGTATAATACTTGCTATAGGTGCAATAACTGTGATGTATGCAACATTATTTGCAGTAAGGAATAAGTTTCGAAGCATGATGGAATCAGATATGGCAGCCGCTAGCAACCTCACAGCCCCCTCCTACCACACAGATGACCCATTTGCAAGAACTCCTGATTATGATTCTGGTGGAACATTTATGGGTGGTAGAATGTATGATATGGGTGGTCCTACTACAGAACATGGTATGGCTATCTTACAGAAAGGTGAAACAGTTATACCTAAAACTAGAAATATGTTAGAAGGAGGCATAACTTTAAATATAGCTGGTGATATAGTAACTGACAACGCAGAGGACTTTGCTGAACGTATAGCTGAAGTTTTACCTCTAGCACTACGAAGACAAAATGATATAGGTGGAATTTAATGGTAGAGTTTAGAAAGAAGAATCCAATAATAGGAGACACTGTAGTTTCAAAGTATTTACCTGATTTATATAATGGTGGAACAGCTACGGCTAATTTATATGGGGCTTTAGATTTGTCTAAATATATGTTTCAAGCTATAATACCACCAACTCCTAGTTATGGTAGTGCTGAACTTAAGAGATTAGATTTAAACTTGTACGTTAATTCTATTGATGTTGGTAACGACCCTAAATTCCCACAAATAGCAACCTTTTTATTTAAAGATACGCACGAAATAACAGAAGGTTATGCTAGTTTAAATAATGAAGTTGTAACAGTATTATCGGGAGCGGTTGGAGGGATTGATAATTTTACTCTTTTAGATAGATTTGACGGTAGTGGTATATCAGGAGGAGATGGTTCACGAGTTGTACGGATAGGAAGAAGTATAGCTAAATCCGCAAATCTTTATACAACTGTTAATCTTGCTCATGACCACGCTCAAACAGGCTATAAAATCTATAATATGCAAGATAAGCATAGCCATGCAGAAATAAGAAGAGATTATGGTCAAACTGCTGCTCAATTAGGTATAAAAGATGTTCAGGATTTTGGTAATGAACCTAACTATATTCAGGCGTCTTCTACATTAAAAGAATCTAGCTGGCCTGCTGGAGTCCCTGCTTCAGAAGAAGAGGCTTTAAATATAGACCACAAAAACCATCATCAGCTCTGGAGAAAATTAATGCCAAACCCTTCACATCCCGGCGCATTTCCACTATATATAAGAGATGCTTATGTGGGTACTACAGACGTAATGGAAGTTAATACAGATGGTATTGAAGGTGAAGCAAATTCATCAAATACGATTTTTGAACAATTTAAAGTGTCAGAAGAAGTAGGCACAATTACAGCAGACGCTACTGATGCACAAACAGCAGGTGTAGGAATAGCAAGATTTAACACCGATAATTCACTTACAGGAAGTCAATCTTTAGAGATGAAATGTTTATGGGCAGGTCATGGTGATTTAATAAACAAACCTTCTTACCCAAAACATGCTTATAGTTTAAGTAACACAGCTGATTCTTTTCAACATGGGCCAGAAAATAGGCAAGAAGTAATGTTATGTAAGAAAAATATACCTTACCCTATACCATTACCAAGAATGCCTGATGCCGATGCAACAACTTTAGGTTTATACGATAGAACAGAGCATGCTGCTACTATTGAAATGGATATTAATATACAACAATTAGCCCCCGCTTATAAAATGACAAACGGAACGACTAATAGTGGTCTTGCCGAAATTAGACAACTTACTACTTCTGGTATAACAGATAGTGGTGCATCCTTATCTGGTGGAGATTGGGATTTCTATACTTTGGGAAGAGGTTTACATATAATATGGGCAACAAAACCTCCCGAACAGAATGAAGATTTATATAGTTATATAGCCAGAATGTCTAATCTAAGAGCAAAACTTGCTGACGGTCGTGGTGGGGCAGCTTTTGGTGGAAACGATAATGATAAGCTAATGGGTATGGCTTGGGAAGCTGATTGGGATGATATAGATTCATCAAACGACCACGAAAGTTTATTCTCAGTTAGACAGTCAAAAAATAAAAATGCATATTTTGGTGGAGTTTCATTTATTAATACTGGAACGAATGGTGTACAAGTTGTACCATTTAATGGCACTGATGGACACAATTCTGGCGCTTTAGCTGGACGTGGTTCACAAGGACTTTATTTAGGAGACCATGATATGCCTACAAATACTAAAGCAACACAACAAGTTTATATGCCAATAGGATTATCATCTCCTTCAATTTCTGGAATGGTAGGAATAGAAAAGTCTATACCTTTAATAGGAGATTGGCATAAACTTACCTTTGCCTTTGACCCTAATGCTAGTGAAGGATTTCACGGTGCATATGGTACTGATGAAAATTTATTAAATGAATCAGATGGAGGTTTGATGCAAAGAGGACATAGGTCCCTTTGTAGGATGTATATTTCGACTTCAAGTAATGGAGAATTATTAGAGTTAGGAGCTCACACATCAGGTGAAGTTAAACGTTATTTAGATATAGCCCTTATGGGAGATTTAGGAGATTTTGAAAGTTATGCTGATGGTATTTATGCAGGAGCAGGAACCAAAAAAGGAAGTGTAGATAACTGGCCTCAACACATGTCTATTTGGTTAACAAACATGAAAAATGAAAAAACTGGTAACTATGATTTATTACCTTCTGCTGCCACTGATGATATGGTATCTTCTGTTTTAATTGATAATATAAAATTTAATAATTTTAATCTTAATATGGCTAATGGAACTCAATTTAAATCCAAAGCACTTACTAGTCCTATATCGTTTGTTAATGCAGATGCTTTGGCAAGTCCAAATGAGCCAGACCAATTAAGTGATACAGATGTATTAAACACACGTAGAAAAAAGACTCCCGGTGTAGTAACTTTAGGTTTGTCTACCCAAGATTATATAACTGATATGACAACAGCAGGTTCAAATGGTTATGAACAAACATGGTCAGAATGGCCTTATGGTTTTTTCTTTAGTGATTTTTACGCTAATGATTTGAGTAATATAGGAAGCATACCTGATGAAAATATAAAAGTTAGTGTTAGTTCTGCTTATTATTCAACAGGAGCTAGTACTAAATCAACCATTCCATTGGGACATCAGTTGACAGAAAAAGCTATGAATCATCACTCTAATAGAATTTCTACAAATCGTCATCCAAATTATAAAGTAATTGCAGGAGATTTTAGTGATAGTGAATTCGTAATTCAGAGTGGAACAACTGATAGTGAAATGCCGTCAAATGAATATCTTAGAGTTTGGTCAGCCGCCAACACAGATATAAATGGAAACTTCACTGATGGTGAAATATTATTTGCTAGTGCTTTACAAGATACAGTGGGAGGAAGATATTCAGGTGGTAACGCAGCAGCAGCTATACGTGTAGCTAAAGCTTCAGGGCACGACGCTGATGGTTTTCAAAGTTGCTCTGGTGTTGCTTCTGTTGGTTCTGATTTATTTACAGACGCTGCTCATGGAATGTCCAATGGTGATAGAGTAGTTTTTGCAAAAAGTAATCAAGACTCTACAATGGGAGCTGGCGCTGGTTTAGTACAACCTAAGCCGGGAGTTCTATATTATGTTGTTAATAAAGGAACTAATACTTTTCAGGTTTCAGAATCATCAGGAGGTACTGTTGTCACCGTTGAAACTAATAATGGTAATGATATAGCTTCTGGAGTAAAATATCAGAAAGTACATACTTTTAACACCGACAGTGGTAGTGGTAGTGGTGATGACTCTGGTCTTTATTTAATTTCAGAACCTAACGAAAACACACCTTACCCCTATTATTCTGCTAGTTTAAGTTGGTTGGAGACTGGATATACAGTAGCTTCAAACGACATTAGCGAAAAACAATTTACATTAGCAGACAATTCTACAAATCTAGCAGGTTCACCATATGCTATAAGAGTAGGTGATAAAGTTAGATTTACATCTCCAACTTGTAAAGGAGATAATGGTGGTGCTGGATATACAGTTGAAACTATAACAGGAGCTTTAAATGCTATAGTCTTTACAGTTGAAGAAACTATAGTAGAATACAGTGGTTGGAATAAAGATGATGCCAATGCCGGGGAGGGGGCGTCGAGTGGTATGTCTGGTGGTGTTGCTTTAGCAGATAACGATTATGCAGGTTTATCCGTACAGATACAAACAAAAGCTTTGTGTGATAATTTTTCACAAAAGGGTGGTTTTCAGCTATGGAAAAGTCATAAAAGTTATAATTGGGAAAATAGTTTAGATGTCGGCACACATAAAGATTTTGGAGCTGTTAAAAGAGAAAATATAGCAGCTTCTGCTAGAATTACAGAAATAGTAAGCCAAGTAGGAAGTAAGGCTACCTTTGAAGTAGACAGCATTGCACCATTTAATAATGATAATAATGATACTAGATATATAGCATATCTTTTTGGTGAAACTCCTACATTTACAACTAAAACAGTCAATTCAACCGCCCAACCTGAAAAAATAGCTTCAAATAGTGCTAACTGTGCAGTAGATTTACAATGTGAAACTTTCGACCCTCAAAATAGGCGAGTAACATTGGTTTGGGATGGTAACGATGGAGCAGGTACTGAAATATTAAATTATGATAATTTACCTAGATTAATGGTTTCTCCTTACAAATATTGGGTTAACATCTTACACAATTTAACTGATGCAGATGGTAAAGCATTAACACAAAGACATTATCAAAATGTTCGTTTAATGAATAATAATTTTACAGACCAAGACGGTGCTAAAAGAAGCTGGGTTGGAGAAGGTTTATCTACAGATATTACAAATAATTTTGTTGATACAGGTTATGATAATAGAAGTGGTTTGGGGACAACCTTTAATGAGATATTATTTAATGATGATACTTTTGGTCTGGTTCCCGGTGCCTACACAAATGCATGGGATTTAAATTTAACGAAAGAAGGTTCATTTTTAGATTGTGCCACTGACCACGGATTTGGAGCTTATGATGATACTAAAGAAGCCGAACTAGCAGGTGGTTTTACAGGGTTTTCTTATGTAGAAGATGGAAAATACAATACAATAGAAATGCCTAAAATCGTAGAATCTGCATCACTTGAACCTGAAGATAAATTAAATTTCCTTGTAGATTTTACAAAACAAGATAGTCTTCATGGGTTTAATATAGACACCAAAGACTCTACTAACAATCCTCCTTATTTTATGGCAATTTACGAAGATGAAAAACCCCAACCCCCTATTTTAACAGTCGAACCTTATAAAGAAGACCCATTTTTTGCAGAATATAAATGGCAAACATCAGATGATGATTTGTGGTATGGTATTTTAATTGTGGATTCTGAAGCAGTTCATTCACAATATCACAAGGGAGTCTTTCATTTACCAATGAATGAAGAAGGTAGTCATGGAAAATTATTAAGTACAGATAACAGCAGCGATACTGCTGTATTATCGTCCACAGGACCTTTCAATTTACTTTACGCCGAATCAGCAGATGGACTTGCTACTGATGTGACAGGACTGTCTGAAAACGGTATTAAATATGATTTAGCAGGTATGGCAGGAAATTGTTACAGATTTGATGGTAATAATTCTTATATAAAATATGACGATACTGGTAGTGGTAATAATATGCAAGATTTAACTTCTGAAGCAAGTTGGGTGTTCCATGTAACTCCCGATAATAGCACTATGAATGGTGCTACAAATTACATTTATCACAGTGACCATTTGAGATTGAGTTTAAATGGCAACACTGGAGTTTTAACAGCTGATATATATTCAAGTAGTAGTGTGTATGTTAGATTAACAACAAATCCTATAGTTATGGATGGAGACACACCTTCAAGTATTATTGTTACTTTTGATGCTAACCTCAAAGCTCAAAATTGTAAAATATTTATTAATGGAAAATTAGAAGATACTTCAGGTCTTAGAATGGCTTCTTCTACTAATATAACAAATTGGCCAGCAGCATCTAATATAGGCAGTGTTTTATATTTAAGCAACAACCCAGTCTATATTGGTTCATCTGGAAATAATGCAGACGGTATGGCAGGTCTAATAGAAGAAGTAGTGGTTTATAAAAAATGTATATACCCTGTCGTTCCTTCTGATGAAACCTTTGTGCTTACTAAACCTTTGAGAGAAATATCTAATGGTAGTGCACAATCTTATACAGCAAAGTTATTTATGAAAGATTATCATAATGTGCGTGGTAGTAGTACTACAGAAGTAGCAACATCAGCTTCTGTCTCTTTTAGAAAAGCATCTTTCAGATTGGAGGGTGATTAATTATGGCTACAGCAATTCCTACTGATTATGTAATGACAGTTTATAAAACAGAAAAAGCTGCTCGTGCTGGTCTTATTGACAGCGGGGTAAGTGGAGAAAAGGCTTTAAGAGTTGAGGCAGCAACAGCTACCATAACCATTACAGATTTTACTGAACTTAATAGTACTGATAGTGTTGCTTTAGTAGCATCTGACGGTAATAGTTATACCTTTCAAAATGGTTCTCAAAGTTCAGTTAATGGAACATGGGAATCCACAACATCAAACGACGCAACTGCAACTAACCTAATGAATGTTATTAACACATCATCTGGTCCAGCAGGAACTAGATTTACTGCTACAGTAGATGGAGCAGTTGTAACGGTAACTCAGGCAGTAGGAGGTTCGTCTGGTAACACAACCATTACTCTTACAGATACTAATACAGCTGGTATGACTAAGACTGATTTTACTGGTGGAAATGGTATAGTTAGTCATGGTAACCAAAACGCAGGATATGATTTTTGGACACATACTAAATATTGGTATAGAATAGAATCCAATGAACCAGTTACGGAATTTTATATTGACTGGGATGATGGTGAAGATAATAATCCTCAAGGTAAAGCTAATTATACTACCATTAAATTAGATACTCCTTCATATGTAGGAATTGCTAGTCATATATATACAGGTAATTCTACTACTAATGGTGCATATTTTCCTAAAATTAGAGTTAAATCTGTAGAAGGATATTGGTCTAAATTTTACCATAACACCGATGCACAAGTTCAGGCAGAAATAGGAGAAATAGAAGTTTTACAAGGACATGATACGTTATTAGCAGGGCGTAATGATACATATGTAATAGAGGCAGATTCAACAACCGAGCGTATACCAGCCCTATATCCTTCAATTAAACCACCAGTAGCAATTCTTAAGTCAGATAAGAAAAGAATATACGCAGGTATAAATAACCGTTGGTTCTTAACAGGTAACGGAACAGATTCAGGTAACGACGGTAACACCTGTACTTTAGTAGCATCACCAGATGGTGCACAAGCTGATAGAGATGACGTCGAAGTACGAGTAACATATATGACAGCTGGAGCTGATGATAGTCTTTCTGCCGGTAGAGGAGATATAAAGGTTACAGATATGAAAATTAATGGTGCTGCACAAATAACATACGTAACAAAAGTGCTTAAAATGGAATTATTAAATCATTTAGAAGATTCCGTATCACATGAGGATAGTGGTTTTACTAATACTAAATTATATCCCGGAGAAAAAATGGTATTAGTGTATGGAGCCCATTCAACATCAACTAGACAAACTATAGGTGAAGTATCATTAGGTAACCCCATTATAACTCTTGATGACCCACGACATACCATAACTTATGATTTAACAGAAAGTTTTGCTAGAACACCAGAACAAAGTATAAGTAATTATTACTTAGATGATGGACACGCACATGCAAATGCTGGTTATGACGCTGGTGAACTTTATCAACAGACTGGTAGTGGTACTACAGATGCTGTTAGTGATTATCTATTAGATACAAATGGAATTTTAGAATTATCAACAGGTGTAACAAAAAGAGCTTACAATTTCGATATAAATAATAATTGGGTAGATTCAGATTATAGATGGTTATCCAAACAAATATTAGCTAGAGGACAAATTAAAATATCTACACCTTTGGCTGACACTACTAGAAACGTTTTACAATTATATTCTCCTTTAGAACATTGGTTAAATGAAGGACATACTACTAACTATTCAGATACTGTAGATTCTTCTGTAGCTAATAAAAATTGGTCTTCTGACTTAACATCTTCTGGATTAATAGCATTTAAAAGTACCCATGATGGTTCAAAAAAATGGATAGATTTAGAAACAGATAATAGAAAAGCAGGCAACCATACTAATTATATATTACAATCAGGAACAGAAGACAACCACAAAGCTTTTGGTGATGCATCCTCTACTTCTTTAACTGATACAGACAATAAGGCAATGTTAGTCTGTGCCAGAGATAAAAAATGGACAAAATTATTCTTTAATACAGGGGCCAGAAATGGTGATGGTGTGAGAGGTAAAGCTGATAAAGTTTTGCCCGGAAATTTAACAACCAACACTGGTGGTTTCACCGGTAAAGGACACATGTATACACAAGTACAAGGCTTTTATACAGGATATGAAAATGATAAAAACACAGCTTTGGCATGGAAACCACTTAAGATGTTAAATACAACTAAACATCCAGATTATGACAATACTACATGGTATACAGATGGATATTTTGAATGGGAAGAACCCACTGATTGGGCTTCTGTTGACCCAGACGATATACCAGATAAATTTTATCCAAGAGGAGATTATTTCACAGCAGGTGATGCTTCACAAACTGATGACGATAACACATCTTGGGCATTTTCTTCACATAACCAAGCAGGTTCTGCTATGACTGATATTCTTGCTGCAACTGAGATAACAGTTCTTACAGTAGCTTCTGGTAACAATAAAGTTAAACTGAATGGTGGTTGGATAGCACTTAACAGAGCTGCTACATCAACATGGGATATTTTTTGGTGGAATACTGGTGTAGACCCAGCACCATCTGCTGCTGAGGTAGCTTCAGGAACGCCGGGAATTACTGACCCAGCATCTGTTAACATCCTTGCCGTAGATGTTACTGGTGGAGGTCAAACCACTGATGCTGATTTTGCCACAGCACTTCAAGCGCTTTTGGCGTCATCGTCAGGTATTGCCCAATATTATACTGCAAGTGTAGGTTCTGGTGGTTCAGCAGCTGTAGTAACAATATCACATGCATCGCCCGGAAAAGCAACTGATGCTCCAGCAGATGCTGGAATGTACCCTAATGGAGGAGGCATTACACACACAGTGAATGTAACAACTCAAGGTCAGACAGCACATAATGGTGGAGATTATTTTGAAACAGGGGATTTATGGAATGCTACAAATAAAAAATATGGTTTAATGTTTTTAATAAGAACAGATGCTGGTGCCTCTGCTAATAGTACAGATTATGAATATACTACTATAGAACACATTTGGCCATGTTCTAATTCTCACAGTCAAATAGTAGAATTAGTAGACCCTATGTGTGTTTCATTAAATTCATACGCAATAACTCAAAGTATTTCATATGTCCATAAAGGTAAATATCAAAAGGTAGAAGATAGGTTAGGTAAGACAGATATACGCAAGATTGGAGCTATGAGTGGTTCTATCAAATTTGGAGGTATAGATTTAAATGACACTGCAAGAGCTAAATTTTATGAATTCCAAAGTAAAGCAACACCTGTTTATCTGGATGTTACACACACCAATGGTGACAAATCGAGATTCTTTGGTGTTATCACAGGTATGTCTCAAGACCACCCTACTGGCAATGTAACACCTAAATTTGGTCTTGATATGGAAGTATCACACATGTTATCTATGAATTCTAGTGGTGCTATACTTAGTGATGGATATATTTCTCTTGGAGGTAATATAGATGAGCCTAAATACATTTAGTAATCCTAGACTGTTTTTAGGAAAATCAGAATTATTAGATTTTGAAAGTATTAGTTATAGTAACTCTGGGAACAATACTATATCTACATTAAATGTAACTTTAACAGACCCTGAAAGAGATATACTTCCCTTAATGGCTCAAGAAGTGGTTTTCTATTTAAATTACGGTTCGGCAGATAATGTACCCTTTTTTAGAGGTTATATAAAAGAATATACCCCCACAGATAAAAAAATAACGCTTATTGTACATGATGTATTATCCTTTCTAGCTGGTAAAGCAAGTCCACCTATAACACTCACAGACAACAACAACTACGATGGATTTACCCTAACACAAATGTTACATGATTTTATAGAAACAACTGTTAATAAAAATAGAACTATTATTGGTTTGGATATGTTAACAGAAACTAACCCTCCAGTAACAATGACAGGTTATAGAGGTAAAAATGTAACCCCGTTAAAAGCTATAAAAGATAATATGCCTAAAGATAAATCTTCTGAGACTCAAGTTAGAGCGTATAAAATAGTAGTAAGAGACGATGGTGTAAAATCCAATATAAACATTATCAAAGAACAAGATATAGATTCTATGGGTATAACTTTCTCCTTTAATGATGGTATAAAAAAATTAAATTACAAAAGACGACCAACTCCTAATTATTATCAACATGAGGTTAATGGTACTGAAATGGTTTATCAACATCATACTCTACCATCAGGAATAAATATGGGTAAATTAGAAGGAAAATTTGATTATCCTGACCAAGCAAGGCAAGAAGCATTTTTTACATCGGTACAGGAAGATGGTAAAGCTGAAATTACAATAGATGTAACTAAGGGCCATTACTTAGAATTGGGTACGGTAATTAATTTATCATTAAGAGAATATCCTGAAATAACAGGTAAACATAGAATAGTAGCAAAAAAGATTAATATTAATAAAAGTAATATAAATTGTTTACTTACATTAGATAAAGATAAAATAACACTAGGAGACTATATTAATAGCTCTTAAGGTTTTTATTATATTTAGCTCTTGTTGTATCTCCAAGACCCTTTGCGTCAGGAACGTCAGGATTTTTTGTTCTAGCTACTATACTACCCTCTGGTAGTTCTACACCACTACTAGAATGTACACTATCTAAAGTACCATCATTTTTTAAACCTGCATTTCTACCCATCTTTCGGGCTTGATTTGTTATATCTTTATCTAAGTTCATATTTCACACTTATCTCCTACACAAGCTAACTCTTGTTTCCCTTGAGTGTTGTCCTCAAGTTCATATTTTGAAAGTTTGTTATAATCTATTATGGGGAGGGTCTTTATAAGCCTTTCGTAAGTATGCACGTCTATTTCTTCATATGGAGCCAATTCGTAGTGTCCACCATCGTATGGTAAAAACGACACACCATTAACTATATCCCAATTTTGGTACACCCAATTACCTACTTCAAACCATTCATTTTCTCTAACATAAACAGTCATACTAGCATTATGTTCACACCAATTATGTTGTAAGTTTTTATAATGTTTTAGTTGGTCCATAGCAGTTACATCTTTACGAGTTATACAACCTTCTGGTGCCTTAACAGGAAATTCTAAAACCCATGTACTAGCGTTTTCTTCTGTCTGACCATTTTCAGGGTGACATGGTATACCCATATCTTTCATCATTGTGAAGAGTGGGTCACGGGCTGCTATTCTGTATCTACGAATATAATATTGTGAGTATCGTGGGTGCACTCCAGACGCTGAATCTACTAGTTGTGAAACAGTGCCACTTGGCTTAACACAAGTGGTGGCTACTGGCATATTTGTACCCAATACTCCTGATGCTTTACGAGATATGCGTATAACACGGCTTTTAAGGGCCGCTAATGCCTCTGAGCTCAATACGGAAGGGTTATCCATCTGACCAGTCAAACTGACGCCTAAAAGACATTCTGTGTCACAGTTCTTTTTCCACTTATTTCTGAGGTATGGGAAGTCAGTAAAGGAGCTCTGTATGACTCCTAACCAAGTTGCTGTCTCAACCTTATCTAAAAGGGAGTCTAAATCATCCTCTGGTCTGACGACCACTTCAGATAAATTACAAAATTCCATATCTCTAAGCATTATCTCTCCACAAGGATTGGTACCTTGTATCAGTGGAGCATAACGTCTAGATGGAGCTTTGCTTTGTGCAGCTTCTAGATTAAATATACCTCTTTCACCAGTGCCTGACTGAGCCAAAGAGCCCCATTCTTGCAAAAACTGAGCTGCTGTAGGCTTTTCTCTATATATAGCACTATTGTTGGCCATAGCACGTTTAATTGGATATGGCCAGTCTTTAGCGTGACGCATTTCTTTGTCATCAAGGTCACTCAAAGAGATTTGTGAGCTGCGTCTAACTCCACCCACTACAACAATCTCAGCAATCTGATTACAAATATCATGAGCTTCCAAAGGTGTGAGCTTTCGACCTTGGGCGTTATGCATAGTCTCCCGAAGGAAATCATGTAACTTTATAAGAGGTGCTGGGCCTGAAGCCCTGCCACCCATAGTTTTTAGGCGAGCCCCCTCCGGCCTAATAAAATCATAATTAAAATAAACATTCTGTCCTTCATAAAGGTTGTACATAAGCGTCTTCACAGAATCCGCCCACCCCGCTTTAGAATCTTCTATGTTTATTTTTGGTAATGGTTGCCCTGATTTAATAACAGGTATCTCTGGTAGTTTATCTATTTCTTCTTGTTCTACAGAGAATCCAAAACCAGTACCACACATTAAAACATATAAACATTCTGCGAAAGCATCAACTGTATTCATCTTAGCAAAGGAGCAGTTATAGATAGTGGTGTTGTCAGCTTTAGCAGCAGGACCAGCTGCCCAAAGGAAACGCATAGAGGGCATTACTGCGAACTCTAACATATATTTCCTTATTTTATTCTGTGTTTTCTCAGGTATATCAGGTCTTTCTTCTGTTATAAAACCTATAAATCTTTCTATTGTCTCAGGCCAATCTTCACGCCTGTTTTCTTCTTCTATCCATCGAGAATATGTTCTCTTATATATAAATTCTGCTACTTCATTTTTAAACAAATTTACCACTCCTTTTGCGGTTTCATTCTATAGTTTAAGCTACTATATAAAGCTTTTCTCAAATTACAAAACTTTTTCTAAAGATTTCAATGTTGACTTCATTTCATTAAGTTCTGCTTCGGTTGCATCAAATTTCTGTTGTGCCTCTACTAATTCATCCAACAGTTTTAATCTAACTCGTGTTAACCGTTTTATATTATTTTTTATTTTCAAAAGAGCATTGTCTTTATGTTTATTCACAACCACTCTTTCTTCTTGTTGTACCTTTAATTCTTCTTCTAATTTTTCTTTCTTTATCTTTTGTGTGTGTTCATGTAGTCTATCTATAAGTTCTTTCTTTTTACCACCCACAGCTAGATTTCTATCTCTGCACATCTGTTTTAATTCAGGTACTTTTTTATCATATCTTTTGGAATTATAGATAGTTAAAATTTCATTAGCTGGTGCTTCTGTACTAAAATCAGGGTCGTAGAAGGTTTTAATTTTCGGTTCATCTATCGCATAACCACCAACCTCATCAGATTTAGGTTTCTCCTCTCCTGCCACCTGTATATCTAATAAACCTCTTATAGGGTCAGGTATCAAACTTCTTTTCATTTTCTTTTCTTTCATTTATAATCCACTAATATTCTTTTTACACATTTACATTCTTTGCCCTCTGGACATTTGCAGAGAGCTTGGGTTGTCAAAACCATCTATGAGTCGTCTACAACATCCATAACCAATTTATCCTTAAACACCTTTTTCTTGATATCAGTTGTCATTTTTGTAGGTGTGTTGGACAAAACAGTTTCGTCTGTCTCTTTTCTTTCGTTAAATAAATCTCTTAATTTTACCATTATTTCTTTCTCCTTGTAGTTTTGCGTTTAGCTGGTGCTTTACGTTTCGTTCCCTTTCTTTTTCTTGCAGCTGCTGCTTTACGTCCTTTCTCAGGATGCATTTTATTGTGTTGTGCAGCAGTCATTTTCTTTAAGTTACTTTTTCTAGCGGTTTTAGCATTGTGGACTCCGGGTTTACCTTTACCACCTTTACCACCACTTTTATGGTGCACGACTTCGTTCTTACCTGCGTTGGCCTTTCGCCTATAATAGTGAGCTGACTTTCCACCTTTCCATGAACCATTCTGTTTACCGTTTCTGGCCATAGGAGATTTCTTATTCCATCTCTTTTTTCTATTTGCGCTTGTATCCTTGAACTTTTTTCGTGCCATGTATTACCTTATGCGCACTTGAAATTGCCTTGTGTACTACATGGAGGATTCATACGAAATCCTTGTTCTGTCCTGCACGTACAAGATTTAGGTTCTTCAAGTTTAGGTTCTGCTTTTGCTTTAGTTTCCTTTTTAGCTTTTTTTGCCATATTTCTTACTCCTTTTATTGCTCTTCTTCGTGTGTTTCGCTAACTTCTTCGCTACTTTCGGCTTCTTCTTGTACAGATACTTCCTCTGTTTGTTGCTTTTGAAGGGCATTGTCTTGTTCCTTAACGTATTCATCCCATTCGGATTCTAATTTTTTAAGTTCTAAAAAACCAAACGTTATTTGCCTCATGCGTTGGTACGACATTTGAGCGTTGTTTGCTTCAGAACCCAATCTTCTCACTTCATTAACAAGATAACCGAAGGTTTCTAATAAACCTGCTGGTCCACCAGTATCTTCATTTTCAGCTATCCATTCTTCCACTTTTTTGACCCTTTTGGTCAATCTTTCAATATTTGCCATATTTTCTTATCTCCTGATAGTATTTAAAGGTTTCGCTAGTTCTCCTCACACGGACAGTGTTCGGCACAGCCTAAACCCATACTCTTCAATTTTGTCTTGCTATATCTCTGCATCTCTTTCTGACGCATCTTCCTAATTTGCCATCCAGCTCTATTAGGGTCGTCCTCGTACCAACCATAGTCTCCGGCTGGTTCGTCATATATACTACTGAACACAAAACTTATATCTTTATCGTTCCATCCAGCGTTCAAAAGCTCAGCTGCGATAATGTTATTTTGGTCGTGATTTGAGTGTCCCCTAGCTATATTATGCTTTATTAGCTCCATTATACACCCCCTTATAGGCTTAATGAAGCCTTGCGTAGTAAAGGAATGCGTAGTAGAGCCATGTGCGCTGTTTATCTGTTCTAATAAGTGCGCTACAGAGTTACTTACTGTATGTTCTATATCATATAAGTCACATGCAAAGTCTACCATATCTCTAAGAGCCCTTTTACTTTTAACAGGCTCTATTGTCTTTGCGTTGTCTTCCATAGCACAAGCATATAACTCTTCTATACTCATCTTCATTACATCTTCTACTGAAAACTGAGTACACCACACACCTGTGGGTTCCTGAGTTATCTTAGATATGTATTGTGTGTTGGGGATTCTTCTCAGACATGAAACACTGTTACTAACACATCTTTCATCGAGAGTGTTTAGTTTATATTTCTTTTTTAAATGTAGAAGGTATTCTCTCAATACTCTACGTTTAATATTATCTGCGAAGTCTATAGGTTCCCAAAAGTCTATATTCATCTGAAAACCTTTACCACCAGTAAGGTATATTCTAGGTGTTATATCATTAGGTTTACAATACTTTCTTATAAATTTCCTAACATCCATAAGACATTTTTTAACGTCTTTATCATGGTCAAAGTCAAACCATATGGTGTTAAGCACTGCTGAATCGTAGTTTGTTTTGCCTTCCCTGTCCTTACTAGAGTCAAAGACATATACACTTGCGTAACAGTTCTTTACGCCATTCCATCTGGCCCGAAGGTCTTCGATTTGTTCTGTGTCGAAGGCTCTTGCGATTCTGGCTGGGATTCCGAATTCTCTGAAATACATTCTCCTACTATCTCCATTACTTCTATCTTTTGGGCCCAATCTGTTGGTATAGCCATTATATCTACACCATCACAGTGTGAACCATGCATAACTAAAACAATAGCTTTATCATCTTTAGCTACCATCTCACCTACAGTTTCACATGTTGTTAGATGTTCTGAAGGATTATCTCCATTTATCTTATATGTCTTGAAGGTGCTTGCTGCATCATTCCAAGTTACTTTTACGAAGGGACCGACACTACCTAGTGTTTCTCCTTCTCTGTTGGTATTATCTACCATTTTTCCGTTTCTAGTGTTTACTTTTTTATCCACTAGTTTCGCTACGTTTTTTTTCTCCATTTTTATTCCATTCCTGTTTCCATTCTTCAAATAGTTCTGCAACTACTTTAACATCATCATCATATGCAAAATATTTAGCATTAGATGGGGTTTCATTTACAAATATAGCATTTTGTGGTCTATCAAATATCAATCTATTATATGGCACTTGATGTAAATCCAACCATTGTTCTGTAGCAAATTTAACTGCTAAGTCATTAGGTCTGTTACACCATATTATTATTTCATGTTCTTTATTTAACCATTGCATAAACTCTATAGCATTCTCTATAGGTTTACACTTATCTATCCACGTTACTACTCCAAACTGTATTCCTTTAGGTGGGGTGCAAATTACTCCATCTAAATTAAATACTAGTCTCATTCTTTAGGCAATTGCTTTACTGCTATTATATCCTTTTTATTAACTATGACTGTACCTTTTTCACCACTAAGGTAAACAAAGTTATCATCATCATTTAATATTTTTCCCCTACCGACTTTCGGTGGTTTATCTAAGTTAGAGTCTTCTCTCCATACTACTTTCACTTCATCATCACTGAGAAATGTAGCCAATGATTTTTTTTCTTCCTGTTCCATCTTTTTCCCTACTGGAACTGCTCCTAGTCTGGAGACTAGGTCGCTAGTTCCGTATTTAAGTATATTTAAGCTAGTATATAAAGGTTTCCCTGCTCTATCCATTATTTTTCATAAACATTGCCACTGTATACACTTCTTCTGGTGTAGCACTAGACATAATCTTATTACAAAAGTCACAAATAAACCTTATATTACCCTTTATATATCCTTTTAATGGATTTATTCTATCTAAAGTTCTACTATGTTTGGCTTTTCGCCCCTTTCCTGCATTAATAACCATCTCCTTATCACAACAAGGACATTTATAATCTGTTTTAGCACATTGTTCCCACATTTCTACTAAATATTTCCTTAATCCCCAAACAACATCTTTAAATGGCTCTCCTTTTGGTATAGCAGGTCTATTTTTGTTTGCTGGCAAATCTCTAAAGAAAGTATGTTCTTCTTCATAAAAGTCTTCATCCAAGGGTATACCTTTCATTAGACACCTGTTTAAAGTGTTTAGGGCAGTACTATAAAGATTTCTTTGAGGGTTGTTTTTATATCTAGCTCTATCATATTGTATACTATCATCTCTAACATTCTTTTCACCATAACGGGGTAACATTCTTCCTGTTTTAGGGTCTCTTTTTGCTCCTATTCCATACATACTATTGTCATTTTTTACAGATGTATTTAATCTATCAGACTTTCTCATATCTTTATCAGGTCTAACGTTTCTATCTATATCAACTAACCTTTTAAATGCACCACATTGTTTCTTAAGTTTTTGTGTTTTAATTTCCATTATAACCACTCCATTAAAGACTGTTGTTTCCTGTCTATTAAAGTAAGAGGTGGATTTTTCTTTATCCAAGTTTTTAGAGCAAATTTTTCCAATAACCTACTAATTATATCCCAATAATACTTAACATCTAATTCAGATTTATCTTTAACCATCTCTTGTATAGTATAACCACTCTTAGTCTTATAGTAGGAATACCTTGTACCTTCCAATGGTTCTATACCTATAGCTTTACCTTGTTCTGTTAGTCCTATCAACATATCTGTCTCTGAAACATAATCTTCAATTTTTCTATTAAGAGAACGATGTTGTAAAAAAGTCTCAAGTTCCACATCCTCAAAATTATATAAAGAATCTATAAATCCCTGATTAACTCTGTTGGCCAGTCGCCCCTCAATTATCTTTTCGAGCGTGTCTTTATAGAACGTACTTCGTGTGGAAGCCTTAAAGGTAGAACCATGTTTAGTTAAAGTCCCATCTTCATTACGTAGAACGTAATTACCTATCTGTACCCAGAAACCTTCTTTATAGACATCTTTATCCATATCTATCCATTTGGAATCTGCGAAGGGTATCTTATTTTCTAATATTAATCTTAGTCTATTTACTAACCAAGTCTCATCAATGTCAATATTAGTATTAATACCATCAGTATGACAATATACAACACTCTTCTCGCCATACTTCTTTCGTATGAGGTTAATTGCAGATAATAATAAGAATCTAGCCACCGATGTAATTGTGATACCTGTCGCCATATCGCCATAATTAATGTAAGGATTAGTGTTAGCACCATAGAATGTATTCACCATTATTTTTAACGCATTACTTTTAGATTTAGCTTCCTTAGTTTTCTGTACCTTATACGGTGCTCTCATTTCTTTGAACTGTTTACACATTTCATAGAGACCACTTTTACGGTCAGTATCAATCTCTATTTTAACTCTCTTACCTATTTTATTATCAGGTATGTATATAAAGCTTCCGTCGAAATCAATATCTTCTTTATATTCTTCATATCCTACAATACGTGTTGTGTCTGGACCTAAGTTTAATGCCATAGCAACTGAAGGATAGAAAGATGCAAAATCTATCTTATAGTTATGCTGGTGATATCCGGGCTCATATAACTCTATATGTGCTGCTTGAAAGTTACCTTTATCATCTTTATAAATCTCAGGATGTCTGTCCCTATTTATATCTTTAGTGATGATGTTTTGTTCATATAACTTTCTACCTTGTAATATCTTTGTGATATAACTATTAGGGGCATTGACATATGCTTCTAAGGGTACCCCTAACAATTCTGCGGTATACTCTATCTGTGGATAGTAATGGTCAAATAAATACTTTGTACAATCAACATCAGACAGAACGTAGTCATGGATTTCAGAAAGGGGATAATCAAGTAAGACTTTATCCTCGAAGTCCAATTCTATTGGGTCTAGTCCAAAGTGTCTACTGACCGCCTTAAGACCACGACCTTGTCCTGATAAAGCGTAGTCACGCCTTGTGTGTCGTAATACATCAAGTATTATTCTACCACCTGCCTTCATACGAAGGTCTTTACTATCTTTAGGTGGAGTCCAACCGTAATTAGTACCATCACGATTTAATAATTTCTTGTAGTTTCTTAAACCATGATAACTTGCTCTATGTAATATTTGTGGAATATCATAACCTATAAGGTTATACCCATACACAATGTCGGGGTCATATTCACTAATAAACTTAGCAAAGTCTGTTAGTACCTTTCTATCACTCTCACCATCCCAAAGAAAGACTTCACGTTCTCCTGTTGACGTGACAATTCCGATTGCCACGACAGGGTATCTTTCCCCAAAAGGAAAGCTACCGTCAGGTGAGTGAGTCTCTATATCAAAACAGAGAGCTTTTACGGGTTCTGTGTTAGCATAATTATAGAAAAAGTCAGGATGTTCTATCAATAGTCTATCCATGACATTTTCTCTATCTCCGTCAAGTATAACGGATTTGGGCAACTCTTCACCTGCCCTGTAATGTTGTTTACGTAGTTTCATTAGACCTTCCTTACCTGTTATACTATATTCTGTCCCTTCATCATCAGGAACATAACAGTATGGTTTATAAGGTATCTTCGCTACATCCTTCTTACCATTACAGTACATTATGGCTTGTAAGTCGCCCGTTTCTAAATTAATAGTATAAGGGCTTGCAATTCCTATAAGGGGTACTTTCATTCTCTTGTCATTCCTCGTTGTTCAGCTATTACTGAACGTGGGTCTCTTCCTTTCAATATATCTCTTATTTCTATCAATAAGTCTTTTATTTCGTCTAGTTTTCTATTTGAAGTTCTATTACTTCTTACTTTTCCGTTGTCATTTCCTACCATATTTTCTCCTATTTAAATAATAAATAATAACCTATTACTATTAAACAACACAGGTTCCCCAGTGTATATAAAGCTATTGTTGACCAATCCCAATCATCATTTGGTTTTTTCTTTCTTATATGATTGTGTTTCAATATTGGTACTTTAGCCACAAAGTGTGGTATAGAAGTCCAGCAATCGTCACACAAATATGCTTTAAGGTGGGGTGCCTCGCTAGTATAGTGTGTACGACACCTATTACAATTGTGCCACATAACTTTATAATAGGTTGGCTTCATCTATCTTTTGTTGTCTCCTATCATACCATCTTCTACCACACAACCAAGTTGGTGGGTCTCTATCATAAACATCTTTATACCATTCAGCTATCCACTGTTCTACATCGTCTTCTGTTATAGGCCATTTTTCTGTTGGTATAACATATTCTTCATGGTCTTCTGTTATCTTTTTGTAAATATATTTATTCAGTTTCATAATTTGTCTCCATTCTACTATTACAAGCAGGGCACTCATATACCCATACTCCACCACCATCATATCGCTTTTCTCTTTCTACATTACACCACGGACACATATCTTTCATCTTAATCCCTCAGCTATATCCATATAAAGTTTATTGGCTTTAAGGATAGGACCACGTAACATTTCAGGTATAAAATGCAAACCTTTATTTGCTTCTTTTAAATTCTCTTCAAAGAGATTAATATAGAATTTATGGTTAGGTCCTATATAATGGTATCCCTTGTCTACATCTTCTTCATAATCTCTGATAAAGTTTATAATTTGATATGCTCTACCTAAACATTTTGCATAATAATCAGCTTCAGGTGGACACCCAAGTATACGTGCCATCATACAACCTACTGATTCAGAAGAACCTTTACAATATTCTAACATTGATGAAACTGTATGTTCTTTCATTATTAAATCTGTATGCATAGATTTATGAAAATCTATTAACCATTGTTCATCAAACTGATATTTATCACTTACTTTATAAAATTCAGCTATAACTTCTCTCCAATATTTAAAGTCTTTCATACCATCTCCTTCAACCATCTCATCACACACTCTTAAATATGCGTATAATTTGAATATATCTTCTTGTAAATATTCAGGCCAATCTTTTACACACTCTATAAATGTAGTGCTATATTCTTCCATTATATGTTTCATTTTATCCTCCATAAGACATATTCAGTCATGATAAATGTCCAAAAGATACCAAATATTATTATATCTAAATGATTCGGGCTATTATATTCTGTTAACCAATCAATCATCCTGCCATTCCCGGTGTACTTAATTCCTCATCAAAGTAACCATATGCTTCCATTTGTTGTATTAATTCTATAGCATCTTGTATTGCTACAGCTAAAGCTTTATGGAATAGGTTTATATCACTAGATTCTGCTCCAATAATAGGGTTTTCTGTATCTTTTACTTCTTGTTGATGATACATATAACCAGCACGTAGAAGTTTAATCCATCTATCACGTTGTTCTGCTTCTGCTGATAAATCTTTATCTTGAATCTCCGTCACCTTTAATTACTCCACGATTTTTTCTATCTGTAAGTTTAAGAAAGTTTTCATGTAATACTTCTATTAGTGACATATCATACATATCAAACAATCTTGCTATATACCACATTACATCACCAAGTTCACTTCTTATTTCCTTGTACTTATCTCCATCTCCACGAACTTGTTTCTTATACTTACCAAGTACTTCTCCAACTTCGTTTGCCAAACCTATCATTAGGTATTCTTCTTCTTTCTCTTTAGGATACACTGCTGTAGTCCTTGTCCATTCTCTATACGTTTCCCAATCCATTATATCACTAATTCCTCTGGTATCATATCTCTTTTAATTAACCAGTTCTTTTCGGCGGGTAGATACCGATAAACTAAATCAGACTTACTATCACCCTGTATGGGCCACGGTTTTATCAGTATTAAGTCATTAACTCTACACCACATACGCCTTTTTAATTTTCCCGGTATTCTAACCATCCTGTTCTTACCATCTTCACACAGTGCTACAAATCTAGAACCACCACTAAATTCACGAATAACAGCAAACTGCATATTACCATTAGGTAATTTACCTGCTCTTCTTTCCGTGCTTCCAGCTTTTGATTGCTTCAATTTCTTCTTTCCCATAATCACCTTGTGCCGTTAGTAAAAACTCTTCTAAGAAGACATCCTTGTCTAACGACTTTGCAAGGGTATAGTCTTCCTCATATTTAAAGATATCGGGCCAGTCACCTTTTACTATCTTAACATCAGAAGCAGATTTAGAGGTAGAGGTAATCTCTATCTCATCTCCGCTGAATGGGTCGATAATATTAACTTCACCACAATGTCTTTCAATATATTCATCTGCTATATCTGGCCAATGTTCTTTTACAAAAGACTTAGTCTCTAGTATAAGCTTTGACCAATCAATCTTACTTGTAGGTTCTCTTAATAAAGGACTCTTAAAGTATTTCTTTTTACCATCTTCCTCTACCTGTTCTAAGAAACCTGTCATCATTAACCCAGCAAGTATAGGGTCTAACTTTGTGAAAGGTAGCCCTGCACTCTTGGCAGCAGTCCGAATCTCACGTGAGGTCATCTTTACTATGTCTGAACCTGCCAACCCAAATTTATCAATACGTGTATCTGGAAATAATTTCAGCAAATCCGTACCGTGTGAGGGCATATGCAAACATTCATTCATAAAAGAACTCAAGTAGATGCGTAGACCTAACCAAGTGTGCTTTGGGGTTAATAAGCCATAAGTGACACCATCCTTCTCGACTTTCAGAATTTCTTCTGGATAAAATCGGCCTACGGCATTAATAACTCTAAGTAAATATTCTACCTTACTCCTTGATACAGGAAACATTGTGGGGATGGCGGAGAGTATAAATGGTGCACATGGGTTGCGTATAACTACCGATGCATCATCATCTCTCTCACCTATCACGTTTATTATATGCTTCTTAAGACCTTCTACTTCTTCCGCTGTCATAGTAGAAGTATAGTCTTTAGGTAAAGCCATGTTATTGAGTTTATGTTCAATAACTCTTTCAGTCTGACTTACAGTAGGATTAGTATGACCAATCATACACCTTCTTTCTAATTCTGCATCGAAGTATGAACTACCTTTTTCATTCTCAATAGCTACACACATAAATACATATTTAGGTAATAATTTCTGTTCTACTACATCCTGAACTGTAATATCAGTCTTTTTTCTAAACGCTGGTCTCCCATCACCCCAAGTTTTAATGACTTCCATTATACCTTCGGGTAATTTTTGGGCTTCGGGTATAGCGATAAAACGGGCTCTATTGATTTTATCTTCCTCATACCATATCGCTGTCTCGGACAGGTGTTCTATCACATGATAGTATTCTTCTGGTAATAGACCAAAGACTGCATCCATGATAACAGTCTTACCCGTTCCGCTATACGCCTTGATAACAAAATTACTATCTTCCAAAAGGTAAGATAATATTGCTACCACGCCTAATTCATCCTCCCCTATAATAGGGTTGGCAGAACCATCTTTCTTTTTTACATTACGTAAATATCTTACTAAATCTCTTATCTCGTATTCACTCACTTCATTATATCCTTTAATTTTACTAAAGTTTCTAAATGTTCTTCATTCTCTTTCTCAAGTTGCTCTATATGCTTCTTGAGCTTCATTATTTCACTATCTTCTGGTTGGGCTTCACGTATCTCTCGAGCAGTGCCATCAAATATAGCCGCCACAAAGCGTTCTACACATTCGAATATGGCTCTGTTATGCTTTTCGTCAGCTAAACAAGTCACATAAAGCTTCCCACCACTACGTTTAGCTTCTAGTTCTATGTCACCATCTGTGACGCTAAACCGAGCCGTATAGACTGCCGGTTTTTCTTCGGATGGATTATCACCCAAGAAAGGGATATAATCAAGTTCATCCTTTGTATACTTTCCCGTGCCGGGGTCTTCTTTGTAAAGCCCTCGTTCTTCTCTTAATCTTCTGTGGTCTGCTAAATTTCCCATGTGTCCTCTTTTGCTTTTCTCAAGTCTACTACTCCTCCGTCACCTAAAAGTATAGCATATTCCTTTATTTGCTTATCTTCTATGTTAGGGAATCGTTCTTTCATTTCAGTGTATAGGTCTATCAAATTAAAAGGTTGTCTATCTAAGTCCATTAAACCTTCGGCTACCATACGTGGAATTAACCATTTTCCTTCTTGGAATGGTGAAGGTCTATCCTTCTCAGCGATGTAAGGTTCTATATCCTTAACAACCGTGATTTCATATCCACTAGTTTCAAATCCTTTAGGAGTAGTTATTTTCCCTTTTCGAACTTCGTGAAGAATGTCACAAGGGTTAATATTCTCCTTAAGGTTGTCTTTGAAGCTTTGTTGAAAATTTGTATGACTAGACAAAGCCGTTGATAAATATCGTATAGTTTTGTCACCATTAGCCGTATAAATTCCATAGGTGTAATCATGTATTACTGGCACTCCTTTGTCGCATGTTGCGCATTGTTCATATTTTCCTTTTAGACAGTTAGTCCTACGCTTATTTTCAGCATCCCAATGCATAACTTTATGAATGGGATTGACATAAGCGAACTGGCAAAGAGCAGTCATAGAGTCTTCTAACCAGACTCTCTTGCTCTTTGGAGACTCTATCCAGTCACTAAATTCCATCAGTCCTGCGATTTACTTGCAGTGCCGACAGGAACTCTCGTGTGAAGTCTGAAGTAAGGTTTGTTATTTTCGCCTTCCTTCCAGTATGCGTTCCTAAATAGAACCCATTGTGTGCCATCCTCGGATTTACCGGAATAATACACATCGCCTTTCTTACTCTCGTTGCGGAATAATCCGCCCAAGAATTTCAGTTCAGTCTTTTCGTTTTCTGACATTTGTATCTCCTTTTACCCTATTAGCAGGGGGGTATTTAAAGCTTTTCTAGCTTCCCTGTATCTGGATTAACCGACCAGCCATACTTCTTAACTTCGGCAATCAGTTTATCTCTCTTCTCAGCTTCTTCAAGCATATGAGTCTGTGTAGCCTCTAATGCTATAGGAAGCATATCCAGAAGGCACTCACCACATATCCATTTACCTGAACGTAATGTAGCATATTGACTTCTTATACTTTGTCCTTCTACTATAATTCCGTTATCAAATACACATTTACCTAATGTAGTTCCTACCTCTGGTTGTTTCATCCGTGCATACCTCCACCACCGTTAGATGGCTTTAAACCATCCATACCCGTGACTTTAACTTCAAGTGCATCTTTTCCAAATCTATCGAATAAATTATCCATAGTCTTTTCAAAGAATTTCTCAATGTCTATATCTTTATTTGGTACGATTTCTATATGGAAGTTGCCCATGCGTAGCATATGGGTCATTTGATTTCTCGCTTGACCTAATGCCATTTTTGCTTCCATAAGTTCCTGAGCCATATGCATATCTTCAGAAGACGAATCGGTCATCTACAACCTCCAGTTTGATTAATACCTTACGAAGGTTTTTTACCATACCTTTCGTCTCTCCAATTTCATTATGCAAGTCATCCATACGTTGATTAAGTTGGTCTATCCGTTCACATATATCTTCTATATTCTGAACAAAAGGCCACCAATCACTTTCTAAACTTGCGCTTCTTTTTCTTATTTCTGTTTGCCACTTTGAATGGTGTTCCATATTTATTCCTTCCTATACTTCGCATAAAGGCTTCGTTCCTAAAAGGATTGACGTGTTTTATATTTCCTCGATTATCAGCCCACGGCTTGATATAACCCATCCAATACTCATAGCAATTCAGCTCGGTTGGTTCTATACCCCTACATTGAAGTTTAGACTTTATTCTATCCCTCACAGGGCTATTCTTCTTATTCCATATATTTAAGAAGAGCTGTCGCTTATCCTTCATTACTTAATCGCCACTTTCCTTCCAGTTGGTTTTGATTCTACTTTTGTCACGGTTATATCTAATACACCGTTAGTAAAGGTAGCTTTAGCACTCTCAGGGTCTACTGCTGGTTTAAATTTACGACTATAATTATATTTTCGCTTTCCACCATTTTCAGCAGATACTTTAATACTATGCTCTTCGATTTCTATATCTATATCTTTCTTCGATACACCGGGCATATCAATAGTAAATACTATATCTTTATCTCTGTCTTCGTAAGACATAGTGCCTTCGTGTTTCGGTTTTGTCACTGTTGGCGACAAATTACTTCTAGCTATCTCATTATTGAGTATCTCTGCGGATTGCATCATTTCCATCCATGCATCCATCAGTTCTCCTAGTCCAAATATATCATTTGGATTTCTTCTGTTTCTTCTGTTCATATTTTCTCCTTTCGGTATATGACGGGTGTAATCTCATAAGATTCTTTCCGTCTTGCCACCACTCTGGATATATCTCCTTATTTGGTGGGTTTCCTATCCTTGCAGGGACTCCCCTGCCAAGATTTCCTTTGCTTCTACCCATCAGTTAGCCTTCTGGGTTTCTTTCATTAACTTTGCTGATTCCTTTTGAAGTTTATCAATAATCTTTGCCATAATAGGTATATCTTTCCCTTGAAACTGATTATTTTCTATTAAAGCTAACAAAATATTCACTTCATGTAATTCCATTTTCATCATTTTTGTCTATCTCCATACTAGTATATAAAACTTTCGTTATTTACTTATATCTATCTTTTCTTCCACTACTTGTTGAAAAGGTATTGACATATGCACCACGACTTGCCCCGCTATACCTATAGCTTCGCATAATTGCTCTACTGCTGCATTATCAGGGTATGCTTCTTTTAACATTTCTTGTGCTACGTTCATCCTTTCCATAAATTCAGATAGTGCTAATTTAGCCATACATACTTCCCGAATAATCCTTTTTAATTGGTCTATCCTTAAGTATGTCTTTAGCTATCTCTACCTTTTTAACCATCATCTCAAGAAACTTAACGTATGCTAATACACTAAGTTCCTCTTGACGTGTTAATTTATATTTCTCTGATATAGTTCTTAAACCATCAGACACATTATCTATCTCTATTGTTTCAAAGACGTTTACCATCTTTTCCCAGCTTATCTGTTCTTTTTTATCTTTAAAAAGAGTCTTGATGTCTACTTCTTTAGTATCATCATCCATTAGTTTTAGAAATGCGTCTATCATAGTTGTTGCCTCAGTCTATCTGTATTCTATCCAAACGATAGGAACGGACATGCTGAGGGAACTGATTGGCAAATTGCTTCAGGTTATACCTGTTGTCCTTACCTACCACATACATATTACCTTCTGATGAAACCATTATGTCTTCAGGAAGGATAGAACGGACAGCATCGCTATCTCTTTCATGTTTCCATCCCTTAAAGTCAAATTCAGTTCTGACTAATGGGTCATATCGGAAGTTCACTTGTTTGTGTTTCCCTGTGTCATGGTAAAATGCAATAGCATCAACCATTTTTTCTAGCGTTTGATTCAGTTGTGTTTTCATTTATTTCACTCCTTTCTTAGTAATCTACTAATAACATAAGCCTATATAAAGCTTTTGTTTAATTTCATAGTATAGCAGTAAAGAGCTTAGTTAAGTTCCATCTTATAGGCTTAGCTAATCTCTCTACTACTGTGCTGTGTTCTTCTATCCATTTCCACGGCACACTTTTCCTACTTTTACCAAAAGAACGGTAAAGGTAGGCTACCTGTTCAGGCGTTAAAGCATAAACAGTCTTATTTCGGGGTTCGTCTCTTCTCAGCAAGAGTAAGCTTATCCCCCCATTTCTTTGTAATGTCTTTCCGTAATCTACTTGATGTTTAGGTATAGACCTTGTATCACCATAGTATAGCGGAAAAGCAGTTAAATTACGTGTTGTTTTACATTCGATGAGTATAGGCACTGACCTATACACAGCCATAAAGTCGCCGGGTTGCTTCTCAGCGACAGCTTTCTTTACGTATCTAGAAACATCATTTGTATCTTGAATCCTGAACCAAAAACACTTTGCTCCTTTCAGGCTTCTTCTTATCTCATTCTCAAAGTTCTTTCCTGTGTTCTTTGCCATCTCTACGCTTCTCACCCCGCTGAGTCCGTATAGACATGACGGTGTGTGTATAGCTTAGTTAGGCTAAGGGGCTATATAAAGGTTTGCTTAGTATAGAATTTAAAGGGAGATTAGTAGAGCCTAATAGCTTAAAATAAGATATAATCTACTAAGTATAGACCTATTAACATAATTATACCCATAGAACCTAAACAAAACATAAACCAATCCCACTTCATCTTATCAAATTCTTGAAGTAGTGGGGCGGACCGCTCCCATTCTTCTATCTCTTTCTTAACCTGATAAGACATAGGATGGTATTCTTCTTTTGTGAAATCTAAATACCATTGTCTATGCTTCTCACATTCATCTAAAAAATCGGTATCTATTGATGCCCACTCTTTTTCTATCTCTTCTTCCTTTATCTTTAGTTCTAATTCGTATGTTTCTACCATCGCATCCTCACACATATATTACAATATCCAGCATACAAATCATCTTCGGCAAGGCTTATACGTTTGCCACACGCCCTGCAATACTTATCTACCATAAATATATACTCCAACAAAACACCTGTATGATATAAACTCTCAGCTGGTCTTTATACGACACTTCTAAAGGTATTACATCCATATAAACATCCACATCCATATCACTATAAAAAATCCTAATAAAAGATACCACATGGCTTCATTCATCTTTGTAGGATAGTTCCATATCTCTTGTATAGTTAATAATAAATCTTCTCTCATTTGTCGTATAGGCCGATGCCCAATTCTTCTTCAGCCATCTCTATTGCTATATCCATAAGGTATTCACTTGTTATAAGTAGTTCACGGGCCATAGTTAATACTTCTTCATTCATAATATCCATACTCCAACAATCATACCTATACAATAACCAAATATCATTCCTGACATATAGTCTACTACTCTTTGCTTTTTATCTTCAGTCCAAAACTCACTCATTTCTTTATCCTCACTTTCTTTACAGGTTTACGTTCTATTATACGTTTAAAATCTACAAATTGTCCACCCTTCTCAGCACTTGGAGGAAGGGTATAACCTTCGTAAGGAACTTTCGTTGCTCTCTTTTTCATACTGTTCATTTATTTATACCTACTATATAAAGTTTGTGTTAGGGTCAGTATAGAGAGAACCAACCCAAAACAAAACTGATACTGTATATCTTTCATAACTACTGTGCTTCTCACCCACTTGAAGGGGTCCAGCAGTGATATACTCAGTAGGTATCGCTTTACGCAAAGGTAGTGCATAATGATTAGCTGTATAACGGGCGAAATTATTAGATAACTCTCCTATCCGTTATACCTCCTAAGCTTGGTTCTCTTATGGGTAGCACCATACTGCTACCACACCTACTAAAGTGTGTGTCTAAAGGTCCAATATCCACAGCCATCCTTGCTCCTGAATAGGGGCGTTGATGCTTGAAAGGTATACGGGATTCAATCCATCCGCTTATAGCGTTCAGGTGTTTCATGTATAACTTGCCGTTGCGTTCTCTACTGTATAGAGTCTCCACAGGCGGTATACTGTAAGGTTCGACGCTATCCAACGTAGCGTTCTGCGTATCCATTCTTTTCCCCCTTACATAGACTCACACTTAGATATAGAACTGTCCTACTCTCCCAGCTACCTTGTTTATCGTGCGGTCAGGATAATTGTATCCGTCGTGACTTACTCCTTGTGCTTTTACGGGCGTGGCCTGTCTATATCTTTCTCAGCGACTTTTGGGCGTATGTTCAGGTCTATACTGACTCTTTAGGGGGATAGTAGCTAACAAAATAAAGTTGTTGTCCATCATCTCGTGGTGATGAACGGGTTAGAGGTAAAACAATGAGCCGTTAACTACTATCCTGTCCCTGATTCACTTAAGACTATTTAAAGCTTTCGCTATCGCTCTACTCATCGCCTCCCTACTTCTCTTCTTTCCATCTGTTTTATGTCTCTGTAAGTCATATTTTCTTATCACTGCTACAATCTGCTCGGCTGTGGGGCGTTTGGCTTTATACTCCTTACGCACCAACTTCCTTATCAGTTCGTATCTACTAACTTTCATATGCCTCGTCTCTATGTGAAGCAGGTATTTGGTCATACGTGCATTCGAACATACTCTTATCATCTCTCCAATGAGAAAATTTAGGATGTCGCACGGAACCAGATGGAAACCAACCATGTCCGGTAGCAGTAAAGACTTTACCTATGTAATCGGAACTGTTAGCAGTATATTCACGGCGTTGTTTATCCGTTAATCCACCACATTGAACCTTACAAGGTTTGTCAGCCAAACTACCTATCACAGCACCAACCTGACCTGCATACCGAGATTCGGGGTCAGCAGGTTCAAACCCTATACACATATAATCAATCTCGGTCGTATTCTTTATTCTGGCCCATGCTCCTACGTCATCATACTTTGCTTTAGTATTCTTAACTACTAATCCTTCATATCCTCTACGTTTTACATTACTATACCATAGATGCCATGAGTCTCTTATAGGATAGCAGGGTAGACGGCAAATATAGTCACCTCTAAGAAATTCATCCTCAGATTCATAATTATTTCTATCTATATCATCTATTGCTTTAGTTATATATCTCCTACGAGTAGTTAATTGATATTTCTTTAAATCTTTTTTATACTCTAAACAATCAAACACAAAGAATTTTCCATCGAATCCCATCTTATGCCCCCAATGGCTCCCTTTCATATACTCTCCAAGTAGTATCATGTTTTCAGTATGCTTAATGGTTCCTTCTTTCTTAACTTTACCTGTCCTTGAATACATCTTATAGGTTCCATCTTTTACAACCATACAGCCCCATATACCATCCATTTTCATCTCAACGGAGTCGAAATAACCATGTTTCTCTACACATGATGGCCAATTCTTATCATAGTATCTCCACTCTTCATATGTCATCTCAGTGAACTTTGGTCTATCTATCATTCTTTGTCCTCCATATTCTTAAGGGTTTCTTCTACGGACATATGATATGTGGTATTCTCATCCTCTTCAGGCAACCATATACCTTTATCCATTATATCGTTCAACCATCTATCTTGGTCTTTTAAACTCGACTGATAGTAAATGATTGCGGCTATCTCTTGAACTGCGTCAAGCAGTATATCTGTGTGTTTACTCATTGTTATCTCCTTGCATTATATTTATAGTAGATGCCTCTACTATCTTTTGTAATATGTTATATACAGTAGAACCTTGTCTGTCTACTATATTAAATGTCCTACCAGCCCTATGGTCCATAAAGTCCATAAGGTTATTCAAATCATCTTTACTTATCTCTATCTCTATATTCATACTATACCTCCGAGTGCTACATAGCACATCTGACATAGCGGTTCGCCCCGCACATTTTTATATCTAACGTAGCGGGGGTCTAACCTATGTTTACAGACAGCACAATTCATATCTTTATCACCTTTCTAATTATCTTAGAGACTTTGTCTCCTATCTTATCGGTGTCATCTACATATATCCAATTACTGAACATCTTTTCCATGTAATAACTTCTACTACCTGCAAATCCTACTTGTATAACATCCCAACCTTTCGATTCTATATTCTTCACACACTTACGTGTATGTGTTATAGCTGGTTCACCTCTATACATATCAGCTGATGGTTGTCCATCAGATAGTATAATCATCAGCTTCTTACCTTGTGGTTGGTCAGTTTCACTACGCACTCTATCGGCTGAGGCAATTATAGCATTACCGTCACGATTTTCATATCTTGCCCTCATACCACCCATAGCCATAGGGCGGTCTTTCATAGAAGGACTCCAATATTCTATCATTTCAGTATCACCATTCTTACTTTCATCGGCACTATGTCCGAATACCCATAAGTTCAACGCTTCGTTATCCGCTAATGCTTCTTTTATAGATATAGCGGCGTTTCGGGCTTGACGCATAGTGTATGAACCCATACTTCCTGATTCGTCAACAAGTAAACATATATCAAGAGGTTTATCCTCTTTAGTTATTACAGTCTTAAATAAATCCATACGACCAGAAGGTATACGATGTAGCATACGCTTATCTATTTTACCTCTCTTTTGATTACGTATAGTGTATTTTTCTGAATTACCATAGAGTTGTATTTTCTTTTTCAATTTAGAAATCTCTCTCTTTACTACTCTTTTCGACTGCTTATACTCTTCAATAGCACGGTCAGTAGACTTTGCTTTTTGCCAAGTTATCTTAGTTTGTCTGGAAGATATAGCTAATGATTTATCCATATCATACTCACTATAATCACTTTCTTCTAAATCTGCTATCTCTTTAATTAACTCATCAGGTAGGAACTTTGATTCATCTACATCTTCTCCGGTTAGCTTCTTTACTATCGCTTCAGCCGCCTTCATAGATTCATATAAATCATCTACCCTCATATCTTTCATCTTTTTGATATATTCTGCTTTAATCCTATCACGTATAGCATCCCATTCTTCATCAGATATATCCACACCTGACTCATCGAAAGATTCTTTCATATCTTCCGTTCTGGCTTCTGCTTCTGCTACTGCTTCTTCCATCTTCCTATCATCCGAACCTTCATTTATCTTATCAAAGGCTTTTAAAAGATAAGAATAGATAGTTTCCATCGCTACATATGTGTTATCTCTACTATCTAAAGCCGTAGCCATAGTTCGAGCAAAGAACCTTATATGCGGGGCGTGTCGCTTACGTCTATCAGCGTCTATAAGAGACGGATAACGAACAAACAACATAAAGGTATTAATTAAGTCAGCGAAGGCATCCTTAGTTTTACCCATACTTTCAAAACTATCTTCAAAGTAGTGTTTTTTACATTTTTCTATATAATGCACAAACCCCTTAGCAGTAGTAGAAAGTTGTTTTTCTATATATTCATCTTCAATAATATTACATATATCATGTAAAAGCATAGACTGTCCTTGACCAGAACATAGTCTTTCTCTCATACCTCTCTCAGCTGTCATAAGTTCATTAGAGTATACAAGATGTAATTTTTCATGTATAGCTAAACCAGCAGTTATATCTAAGTTATCGTCGTTTTCTTCAAGTAGGTCTCCGTCTATCACTATTCTACCTGTGGCCATATTAGTGTGACCGCTACTGTGACTACTAAAAGATAATTGATGCTTTACGTTAGGGTCTACTACTTTACACAAGGAATCCAAATGATTCTTATGTTTCATCATCCTATACGCTTCACTTCTACCTGTTCCAAAAGAAGAGTAGCCTGTCCCCCACATAGAAGATAGGGAACCACCAGCAGTATCTCTTTGCCACCATGCAGTTCCGCCTCCCCATGTGAAGCCACTACTTCTACCATAGATGTCTCCATGATGAGAAATAGTGGGGGCTGTGGCTACCGATGATTTGGTAGTATGAGCAGTAGCCCATGCATCTCCGTCTATACTATCGAATTTGACACCACACGTCTTACAGTTGCCGTGACCATCGTTATCTGTCCAATCTTCACAACCATAACAGTAGTCATCATCTGAATCATCAAAAGATGTCCAACTGTCTACGTCTATATCATACGTGTCGTCGTCTATTCTACCTTTAGAGTGGAAATCCATTCTTCTATATTCTCCAATTCGTCTTTATCTTCTAATTCTGCTGTTAGTTTATACTCAAAGCATTTTAAACTACGCTTTGTGCTACCAACAGAACAAGTATAAGCAAATCTATCTTCATCTGTCACCATCCCATTAATCATACTCATCATTTCCTGAAGAGTAGTAGTGGGGCGAACAGGTATTTCTACTTGACCTTCGTCTACAAGTCTACGCTTGTATGCACCGATGTGTCTACCATTAATTTCAGTTTCAGGGAAACATTCCTTGACTAACCTTCCTATCTGTGCAGGTTTAAATCCAGAAGATATACCTAACTTTGCTATATTATGCCAATATGCGTCTTTCTTTATACCTTTACGAGCCATATTTAATCTCCCATACTTTGGATAGTCTGAATGACTTGCACACGTTCACTGTCATCACCAGCTACAACAGGATAGAATGGTAAGCATACTTGCTTCAATGCGTCAATAAGTGACATTCCATCTACCACAAACTCAGCCGTAGATAAACACATACGTGTAGACACAGCAGTAGATATTTCTTCTGCCTTATATAAATCTCTAACACGTGACGCAAAATCGGTTATACGTTCTGCATCCTGTTCATCTAAAGAAGGTGACCTAATCATAAGTAGTTCTTTTTCCTTAGACTTAGGTAAATACTCTAACTCGTATATACCTCCTGTGAATCTATCTTTCCATGCTCTATCTAAGTCATGGGCCGCACCTAAGTATTCTCTACCTATGTTAGCCGTAGCATAGAAGAAAGCGTTAGCGTTTATATCTACTGTATCAGCATCATCTGATTCATCAAGTGCTAAATACTTCTGTCCATCAAGGACAGGCATAAGGATATTAGCTAAGTCACCTGTTCTATCTCTCGTGACTTCATCAAGCATAATGAAACTGCCCTTATCATCTTGTAGAGCTGATACAAATCGGCTCTTCTTAAAGAAAGTGCCACGTTCACTATCATACTTAGTGTCTCCGAGTATCTTTGCGGCTGGATTCATTGTATCTCCAAAATTAAACGCATAGTATGGTTTATTGGTTATATCTGCCAAAATCTTACCGAGACTACTCTTACCACATCCAGATGGCCCTGTCACTAAGATTGACTTGCCTCTAAAGATGTTCCTAAGCATAGTATAAAATACAGTGCTATCCGCAAACTTAAATTCTTCAGGCATATCAACACTACCTTTGAGCTTACTCATAATGGTAGGTATGTGTGGGGCAGGTGGCTCCTCTACTTCTAACTCTTCATCGGGGTTATGTTCCTCTTCTCGCACGGGACTATCTCCGAAGACAGACTCTAAGCCTATCTCCCTGTCGAAGTCCTCTCTATCACTTCCTGTGGTCATTTTTGTTTTACCTATTTTTAGTGGGACTTTATGCTCCACTGTTGGAGTAAAGTCGTAATCATATTTTCTATCATCTGCTATTTCACTTGAAACGTATATACAGAAGTCAGTATCTTCTTTTCCTGCTTCTTTACGCCCATTTATATCTCTACAAGCACACTCTACACAATAGGTATAATCTCTACCTACTGAATATTCTCTTACTTTGTTTACTTTACTGATATAAAGTTGTCCTGTGCTTATATGTTCATCACAGGCAATACACATATTATCTTCTCTGGATTCTTTAGCAGTATAACTAATTGGTTTGCTCATCCTATCACCTTCTGATACTACATGGTCGGAAGAGTATTTAAAGGTTTCTGTGGCCTCTCTATCTATCTTCATGCCTTCTCTCATACGTTTCATATATGGGTGTTTATATCTACCCGTTTTCAAGTCTACTTCATGTTCAGTCATATTCTCTATATTCCTGACTCATATCATACGCTTCATCTAATACATCTTCATGTAGTTCTATCCATGCCATGTTTTTCTCAGTAGTAGAATCGCCGTCCAGCGCTATATCTGCGGGGCTGTTGGTGAATATAGCCTTAGCTATTGATTCTGCCATTATACGATACATCACTTCTCTTTCTATATCTTTATCATCCATTGTTTATACCTGTTCCTGCTCCCAATCATATATTGCTTCGTCTAATTCTACATATGCGTGTTCTGGTAAATCTATATCTATCTCTTTACCATCCATATCATAGAATACTACTTTATAACTACTTATCTTCTGCATCAGTTCGACCTCTTTCTCTTAATCATAGAGCCATCGACTCTACTCCTATCATAGCCATACATACGTGTCCCTCTTATACCTCCAGATGTGCCTTTTACTTCATACTTCCTAAATGTATTAACTATACGATTATAGTCGTTAGGCTCCATATGTCTTAAGCTTGACATTAGTTTATTCATCTGACCTGCAACAGCTGACATATAGTCCTCAGTTTCTGGAACTATGTCCTGAACAAACTTCTTCATACTTTTATAATCTGGGTCATCTCTACCACTAACGTGCATGATAGGATGTTGTTCCTTTCCACGCATATAAGACTTTATATCTTCGATACTTATTTCCATGCTACCTCTCCCATTAATATTGCTTCTCTTACTCCATCGGAATGATTTAAGTAGTCCTCAAAATTATCTTTTGGTCGTGGTGCGTTGTCGAAGTATAACTGTGTTAATGCTATACGTCTTGCTTTACGAGTTGTGTCTACCTTTGTAGGTTTCTTAGCTTTTACTTCTGACATGATAGCTCTTATCTGTTCAGGAGATAAGGTTCCTATCAGTGCCTCTATATCTTTGATACTGCTCATGTTTATACCTTTGTTGTTGCGTCGCCCTTTGGGGCAACAGTATTACAGGGTCACAGCCCTATTTAAAGGTTGGGGTGGATTTCGGGGAGTAAAGATATAGCTTATCTATATTACACTATATTTGCTTAGTATAGATATATTTAATTCATAGTAGAGCTATATAATCTATGCAAAGCTTTATATACTTAGTATAGCCTATAAGCTTAGTATAGCTCTATACTTATCTCTATATAGCTATTATTATTATTATGATTAGTAGAGCTTAGAGCCTTGTAGAGCCTTACTAATTAAGCTTATAGTGTGGCGTATAGTATAAACATTTGGCTCTATTTATCTTTTGGGCTCAGTTTTATCCCCCCCTAATGCCATGTTGAGCCATATAGCTCTACTCCGTGCAGTGTTTGCGGTCATGTATACGTGTGCGTTGCTCTCTGAGAGGCTCTATACGTCTAACGATGGCAGTTAGTTATATATAGTCGGCTCTACTAAGCCCGTTAGTAGTATAAAATAGAGGATAAAGCCATGTGGAGCCTTATATACTGCACTGTCTAAAGATATAACCGCGTTGACGACTCAGTATGCCACTCACCCTGCAATTGCGGGGTTCGTGGTGTTGATTGTCACTGACAATAAAAAAAAAGAAGCCTTTATATAGGGCCTTCCCCGATGCAATTCTAGTTGTCTTACTCGGGGTCAGCTTAGTGTGAGGAGGGATTCATGGTTAACCCTCAAGGACTACCGGCCTAAATACCTTAGTATTTTTCCGCACCTACCAACCACGTATACGTCAAGCACTTGCCCGTTCCTATACGCTTATGTGCCTTACCCCCTTTAGGAAGGGGTTATTCAGCCACTCACTTAATTACGGGTAGCTAACCCATAAACTTAAATAATGGCCCGTCTCTTATACTCTCACGGGCCTTTGAACATTTTAAGCTAACTCGCTTACTCGAGAGAAGCCAAAGCTTCTTTAAGTTCGTCAAGGCTTAATTTTCCGGATTTCACCGCTTCCATGATGGATTTTGGTGAGGCGGAAATTCTCGCACTTGAGCCACTTCTTCGAGACGCTTGAAGTTCAGCAATACGTGAACCAACCATCGCCCTAACATCATAAGATTCCTCGATTGAGAAAACATCTCTTAGAGCTACGATTGTATCGTATTTTACTCCGGCTGGGAGTCGGCCACCTTTCGGTGCCTCGAAACCCAACAGGGATAACAGGGCTACAACCAAACCCTCAGAACGAGGGGCTGATAAATAGTCCATAGCTGTGCTTTTTTGGTCACTTTTTGTTGCTACCATTTTTTCACCTCTTGGTATAATTACATAGTATCCCAAGTATATAAAGGTATGGGTGGTTTTAGTATATAAAGCACGAGGGAGTATATATACCCCTGTTTAGGTTCCGCTTATACTTTTTAGATATACATACTCAGTAAGCGCGGCCCACCCCGCATTGTGGGGCGGT
>VTLG01015672.1_pt1 | contig 58618 bp, 83 predicted proteins | sample 4694571 | NCBI WGS metagenome assembly VTLG01 (sample SAMN12604809, study PRJNA352737) | marine metagenome | biome: ENVO:00000447; feature: ENVO:00000209|ENVO:00000569|ENVO:01000036; material: ENVO:00002151; isolation source: viral sequences binned using virsorter ...
TTCAACACTGTTACAAATGAGTTGTTTGATGGAGAAACAGGTGTCTGGGTTATTCCCTGTGCTTATCAAAGAACGCTTGTTGAGTGGGTTCCGCGTGACCAAGAAGGTGGGTTTGTAGCAAGTCACGATCCGGATAGCGGTATTCTTGCTCAAACCACTAAAAATGAACGGGGACAGGATATCCTTGAGAACGGAAACTACTTAGCAAACACCGCTGCTCATTATATTTTACTCCTTAGTCCAACATATGGGCCAACACAGGCGGTTCTTTCTATGACTTCTACCCAACTAAAGAAGTCCCGGAAATGGAACACTCAAATGGTTTCTCAAACCATTACCCTGCCTAACGGCTCAGTGAAACCAAAACCTTCGTTTGCTATTGCTTATAATCTCAAAACGATGCCTGAGTCAAATAAGCACGGCAGTTGGTTTGGTTATGAAATTGGTGAAAATAGAGAAGCGTCTGTAGAGGAGTTCCACCTTGGCGCAGCTTTCTATAAAGCGGTCATGGCTGGAACAATAAAAGCGAGTTCTCCGGAACAGGAGGTCGCAAGCGACGACGTTCCTTTTTAACTTAGATGGGCAAAACAAGTGAATAGTTTAGAAAGATTCATAGAAAGATTCTCTGGTCTTAATCGTGCATACGGAACCACTCAGGTTGTTGGGTTAAGAGAGGACGGTAAGAAAAAAGTAGATTCTTACGTTCAACATGGAGAACCAACACCTGACTTATGGCAAAAACATCTAGATGGAGAAGAGCCGTCTTTAGGCATTATTCCCATCACAGATGAAAACTCTTGCCGATGGGGATGTATAGATATAGACGACTTTTCACTTGATTTGAAAGCCGTCAATGCCCGAATACAAGAGCGTGAGTTCCCTTTGATTTTATGTAGAAGTAAGTCAGGGGGCGCTCACCTCTTTCTTTTTACAAGCGAGCTAGTTCCTGCGAGTTTGATGCGTATGAAACTCACAGAAATGTCAGCATCTCTTGGTTTTGCATCAAATGAAATATTTCCTAAACAATCTGAAATTTTATCAGAACGAGGAGATACTGGAAATTTCCTAAACATGCCATATTTTGGTGGGGATGAAACAACACGTTATTCTTTAAATAAAGAAGGTTCAGTAAACACTCTTGATCAATTTCTAGATTACGCTGAAGAGCAGCAGCTTTCTGAAAAAGAACTAGAAAAACTTAAAGTATTAAAGATTGAAAAAGAAGTTCTAAAAGATGGCCCTCCATGTCTTCAATTTCTTGTTACGCAAGGGTTTCCCCAAGGGACAAGAAATAATGGGCTTTTTAATTTAGGAATATATGCCAAACTTTCAGACTCAGATAATTGGGAAGATAAATTAGAAGAGTATAATCGAGAGTTTCTTTCTCCTCCTCTTGGGTCTTCTGAAGTTTTAACAATTTTAAAACAATTAAAAACCAAAGAGTACAACTATAAATGTAATGATCAACCTATTTGCGCTCACTGTAATTCAGGAGTTTGTAAGACAAGAAAGTTTGGTATTTCTCCTGCTACAGCGATGCCTTCTTTTGGTTCGTTAACCAAACAAAACTCAAGCCCACCAGTATGGTTTCTTGATGTAGAAAGCAACAGGCTTGAAATGTCAACAGAAGACTTACAAAACCAAACTCGTTTTCAAAGAGTGTGTATGGAAACTATAGACAAAATGCCACCTAAGATGAGTGAGCGAGCGTGGCAAGGAGTCATACAAAATCTACTTGATAATGTCACTATAATAGAAGTGCCAAAGGACGCCTCAATAGAAGGCCAGTTTCAAGATTTACTTGAGGCTTTTTGCACTGATCGTGCGCAAGCACAAACTAAGGAAGAGATTCTTTTAGGAAAGCCCTATACAGAAGACAATAAGACGTTCTTTAGGTTATCTGATCTAGAAGCCTACCTACAGCGTCATAATTTTAGGCACTTTACAAGACCAAAAATAACTGCGCGGTTAAGAGATTTAGGAGCTGATCATACAGGGCAAAATATAAAAAATCGATTTGTAAATTTATGGGGTGTTCCTTCGTTCAATATGCAAACAGACCCGTTTGGGCTACCTGACTTTTCTCAGGATGACCCGATATGAACATTATTATTGGCCCACCAGGAACTGGTAAAACTACACGATTGTTATCGCTTGTAGAACAAGAATTTGATCGAGGAGTAGAGCCAGAAGAGATTGGTTATTTTGCGTTTACTAATCGCGCTGCTGATGAAGCCAAAGAAAGAGCTTTTGAACAGTTTAATTATGGCCCAGACGAACTTCCTTATTTTCGCACTCTCCATAGCTTGGCTTTTCAACGGCTGGGAATGAGTCGTTCACAAGTTTTCAATGAAGACCAAAGAAAAGATTTTGGTAACTTGATGGGTTTAGAAATAACTGGAAGGTCATCTTTAGAAGATGGTACTTTTGTTTTTTCAAAGAAGGGTGATCAAATTCTAGGAATGATAGAAGTGGCTCGTGTTCGAGGTATTTCGGTTAGACAACAATGGCAATATGAAAATTCAGACATCAGTTGGTTTGAGGTAGAACGAGCGGAGCGGGGATTAGCAGAATTTAAAAAAGTTCGAAGCCTTTATGACTTTACTGACATGCTTTCTTTATTTTTGTCTCATGACGCTTCTCCAACATTAAAGACAATATTTATTGACGAAGCGCAAGATTTAAGTTTTCTTCAATGGCAGATGGTTTTTGCTCTTCAAGATTTATGTGAAAATATTTATGTAGCAGGAGACGATGACCAAGCTATTTTCAGATGGGCCGGAGCGGAGGTGGATAATTTCCTGACACTTTCCGGAACTATCGACGTTCTTGAACAATCTTACCGTGTTCCTCAGCATGCTCATTACCTAGCGGGTACTTTAATTAATCGCGTTTCAAAAAGACGAACTAAACAATGGAGTCCAAGGCCAGATTCAGGTACATTATCTTGGCATTCCGATCTTGAGCATATTGATATGAGCGAAGGAGAGTGGTTAATTCTTGCAAGGAATAATTACTTATTGAATCAAGCCGAGCAACAATGTCGCCTTGAAGGGTTCTTTTATACAAGAGCTAATCGAAAAGGTGTTAGCGACACATTATTGACCGCTATTTTAGATTGGGAAAAATTAAGAAAAGGTGAGGCTCTTCTTGCAAGTCAGGTTAAACAAATATATCGATATATGACAGCAAACAAAGGAGTAGCTAAAGAGCATCGGTCTTTAAAAGGTATTGCTGATGAACAGTGGCTTTCTATGAAAGAGCTTCTTAGTTCTCACGGGTTGCTTACAACAGCTATTTGGCATGAAACTTTTGATCGTGTTTCTGATAAAGAAAAACAATATTTGATTGCGTGTTTAAGAAGGGGAGAAAAACTAACAACATCCCCACGAATTAAAATTTCAACTATTCACGGTGCAAAGGGGAGCGAAGCTGACAATGTTGTTGTCATCACAGACATAGGTCAAAAAAGCTGGTTAGAAATGCAAAAACAACCAGATGATGAAATACGAGTTTTTTATGTTGCGTTGACAAGGGTGAAGAAGAATCTTCATATTATACAACCAAAAACGACAAGGTCTTTTCTCTTTTAACTTATTTTCTACTTTACGAAAATTTGGGAATAGCTTATTATGAATAATATTAGAAAGCTAATTGTGTTGATAAAGGAGTAGAGTGTGCCTGAAAAGCAAACAAGAAAAACGCGTCTTTATGACAGAGCGCAAGTTATCCGGTTGTTAAGTGCGGAAAATCCTCGAAGGTCTGGTTCAAACCGCCATTCTATTTTTGCGGCTATCGAAGACGGAATAACTGTGGATGAATTTCTTTTCCGGGTCAGTGAGTACAAAGGTGGTACCAAAGATCTTCAAATTTTAGAAGAGTCTGGCCACATTGAAATAGAGCCACTGCCACAATCAACATCGGTCCAGCCTGAAGGAATAAGTATGGTATCTTAAGTTCTTCCCCGGCTGTGGAGTAAGACGCCCATCGGGCTTCACAGCTGACCTTGGTATTATTAGTCTCTCACCTGACAATACCAAGGAACTCCCCCCGGCACTCTTATTTTTATTTCCATATCGGTAAGGGTGTCGGGGGACTTTTAGAAAGGCATAAAGATGCAAGAAGAAAGTGTAGAAAGATTTTTCTATTGGGTTCACGAAAGAATAAAGATTCAAGAACGAAAAGATCGTGGAGACCCATGGCCCTGGACTGAAGACCCTATTCTTCAACAATACAAATTTACAAACGCTTACCGTGAGCGAGACAGGACTACTGTTTGGTTTCGAAAAAACATCCGTGATCCTTTAAAATTTAAACCAGAAGTTTATATGGCAACAGTCATTTTTCGTTGGTTTAACCTTATAGAAACAGGCGAAACGCTGCTCCGTCATAACCTTCATATTGATTGGGATCCAGAAAAAGCGTATGATGTAATCACACCACAAGGCAAATGGATTACTGGCGCATACATGATAAAAAGCCCAACCTCAATGAATAAAGTTCGAGGAATTTGCCAGACGATTACAAATGTATGGAATGATCGTGAACGGTTCCTTGATAAATGTCCTTGGGAATCACTCCAAACAATGAATAGCTGGTTGGAAAGTTATCCATTTCTTGGGCCATTTTTAGCTTATGAGTTAACAACTGATTTTCGGCACACTTTTGTTGGGTTTCGCGCCGATGACATTAATAAATGGGCAAACGCTGGGCCAGGAGCAATGCGCGGATTAAATCGTATCTTTGGTAGGGAGTTGACCTATACTTCAAAGAAACATGATTGGTGTTTAGAAATGCAAGAGCTTTTAAATACTGCATGGATGAAACATTCCTTAAATGATTTTGAAATACGGGAAATAGAGCATAGTTTATGCGAATACGACAAGTATGAACGAGTGCGACTTAAACAAGGCGCACCACGTTCAAAGTACACACCACCATCATGGGCATAAAATAATGGATGATGATTCAGCGGCAAGAACTCAATGGTTAGACCCTATTGTTGTTGTTAGTGGGGGGTTTGACCCTATCCATAAAGGGCACACAGCACTCTTCAAAGAAGCTGCAAAACATGGAAAAGTTCACGTGCTTTTGAACAGTGACGATTGGCTTACTCGAAAAAAGGGTTCACCTTTTCTCCCGTTATCAACTAGAAAAGAAGTTCTTAAAAACATCAGCACCGTTAGTGAAATACATGATGTTGACGACCGTGATGACACAGTTACGAAGGGACTTCTTGAGCTGAGAAAACGATACCCCAACACTACAATGTATTTTGCAAATGGAGGAGATAGAAAAGTAGGCAACACTCCAGAAATGTGGTTTTGCGACGACCTAAAAATAGACATGCTTTGGAATGTTGGCGGCGATAAAATTGAATCTTCAAGTGTTTTGATAGACACTTATGTTGATAATGTTTACCATAGTAAACAACTTGTCCCGCGAAAATGGGGTACTTATAATATAGTTTCTTCGGGGGAAGGGTGGCTTACTAAAATATTGAAAATTAATCCAGAACAAAGTATTAGTCTTCAACGACATCAATATCGTTCAGAAGAATGGTTGATTCTAGAAGGGTACGGTTATTACGCAGATAGTAACCAAGATTTTTATGCCACTAGGGCTTATCCAGGGTTGCTTTTATCTATACCAAATAATACTTGGCATTGGATACGAAACTCAGAAAGACAAATGCCCCTCTTAATATTAGAAACATGGTTTGGAGAGGCATTAGAAGAAAGTGATATAGAAAGAAAGGAAGACGAAGGTGAAATTATTATACTTGAGTAGGTCTCGTTATGGAGGATGGGTAACTTTCACTACTCATCTTTACCACGGATTACTTGGCAAGCAGCCCTCTATTGGTGCACATGGTCCAGAATTATCTTTTTCCGAAGACCATGAAGTTTTTCGAGTAACAACACGCACAGAAAAAACGTACAGAGACATGGGTAATTCAGTCCCATATCGAAACATAAGCCCGGAAGATTTAGTTGAATTAATATCAGACCCCCTTGGTGAGCCGTTTTTAATAACAGCACTTGATAAGCACCATAGAGAACTCGCTATGGAGCTGTTAGAAAAGGGTGCCTATATAGTTATCCACGACCCAACGGAGTTACGGAACCCTGAATTTAGAGAGGCTATCGCTCCTTCTCAAGTTATAGTTATTCGCAAATCCATGCTTGAGCATATGCCAGAAGCAACTTATATTCCCCATCCGTATATGCCCCATGGAACTACAGATCCATTAGACTATAAAGAATGGGAAGAACGTAAAGTTAGTGCAGTTAGTATTTCCCGTTTAGATTTCGATAAAAATAGTCATTGGTTGTTTGAAGCCAATCGATTAGTAATGCCTACAAAAGAGATACATATTCGGGGCGCAGAAAATCGAATGTACACAAAAACAAAAATAGTTCCTAAATACCCTGAATATAAACAAGACAGTAATCGACCTAAAGACCAACGTGCCATCTATCCATTAGAATTTCGAAATGCTGTGATGCTTTGCAAAAAAGCAAAGTATATGACAGATTTTTCTGTTATACAGGGTGATGGAGGAGGCACACAATACACTTTCCTTGAAGCAATTGACGCAGGGGCCATTTGCCTTTTACATCGTGATTGGATTAAACCAGACGATTCAATGAAAGATGTAGGTTCAAATCAAAATTGCATGTCTTTTTCAAATTATGAACAGGTTGCACAATTTCTTAATGGAAATATGCAAAGTAGCACTGCAACGTTCATACGTTCAAACGCCACACGCTTGCTTCAAGAACATGACGCTTCGAGGATTGCTCAATTATATGTGAGGCATATACGATGAAACACCAGTCGCCTCCCTATTGTATTCAAATAGAACTTACTGAAGGTTGTAATCTAGCTTGTTCGTTTTGTGGTATTGCGGGAATAAGAGATAATGGTGCCCATGGCCCAAACGATATTAGAGGGAAAGGGTCTTCTCCATACAAATGGCTTACGTTAGAAAAAGCATCTGTGTTAGCTGATAAGATTTCTTTTGCGAAAGAAAACTATAAATGGAACCCACGTATAGAAATGGCTATGCATGGAGAGCCTACACTTAACCCAGACTATAAAGACATAGTGGGAATCTTTAGGAAAAAATTACCTACCACTCATCTTCAAATGACTACAAATGGAGGAGGACTGCTAAAAGGTGACTTAGTCACTAACATCAATCACCTTATGGATGCAGGACTTAATGTTTTATTATTGGACAATTACGAGGGTATCAAAATTTGTGATAAAGTGAGAGACCTTTACACAGGTCCGCATCCTATGTTTGAATACCCAAGCGAAAAAAATGCAAACCCACATAGGCGAAGAAAACCAACAGATCATGATATTGTGGTCACACAAGACATTTCTACTGCATCGAAAGGAAATCACTCTAACGTAAATAACCACGCGGGTTCAGCGTTTCCTAAAAATGATCGAGCTGAAGGGCGACGATGCGCAAAAGTGTTTAGAGAAATTTCTGTTCGATGGGATGGAAACGTGGCAATCTGTTGTAACGATTGGCCGGGATTTTATAGGTGTGGTAATGTTTTCACTGAAGACTTATCATTAGAGGAGCTTTGGCAAAGTGCTCCATTTCGTGCGGCACGAAAGAAACTTTACCATGGAGAAAGAGACTTTGGGCCATGTGACGGTTGCGATGCATTGAGTTACCGTCCTGGACTACTGCCAGATAGCAAGGGGAAGGAAGAATATGACAAACCTAATTTCACGGACCTCCGGGACATTGAATACGCCCTCTCCCGAGGCCCGTACACAACTGCAATCCCTCGTCCGTGGGAATAATGAAGTGCCAAATATCTATGCCCGAAACGTTTCGGAAGGGCTTTATTTGGGGCTTCAGCTTTTAGAAAATAAAGGTGAGTGGCATAACTCTCGATCAGGGAGAGTGATAGAATACCCTGGACCTGTTATGACAGTATACAAAAGACCCGAGGAAAGGGTTCTTTTTTATAAAACGCGAGACGCCAATCCATTTTTCCATTTATTTGAAGCCCTTTGGATGTTAGGTGGCCGGAACGATTTAGCCTATGTTCAACAGTTCAATAAACGCATGGCAGAGTTTTCTGATGATGGGCGAACATTCAATGGTGCCTACGGGTATAGATGGCGAAAATACTTTAGAATGGATATGGCTAATTCTTCAAGCGATCAATTATCTTTTCTTATACACCATCTGAAAGAAGAGCCAAATTCAAGAAGAGCCGTATTACAAATGTGGTCACCATACGATTTAAGCGGCATTGTAGAAAACCCTTCAATGAAAGATGTTCCTTGCAATACACAAGTGTATTTTAAAATAAGAAAAGATCGATTAGACATGACAGTAACCTGTCGATCAAATGATATTATCTGGGGAACATACGGGGCAAATGCTGTACACTTTTCAATTCTTCAGGAATATGTGGCTGCTCAGCTTGGGGTTTTAATTGGAACATATTATCATTTAAGCGACAGCTTTCATGCTTATCAAAAAGTGTATGAAAAAACAATAAAGATAATAGCCCAAACTGAAGCAGAAGATACTCTTTGGTATGATTCCTACATTGGCTGGAACAAGGGTATGCATTATACTCCTGAGCCAATGTTTAAATACCCAAAACGTGTGGATGAAGATTTAACTGTATTTTTACAAAATTATACTCAACCAATTTTCCATAACCCCTTTTTCACGGAAACGGCTTTTCCTATGTTAAAAGCGTGGAGGGCGTATAAAGAAAAGAAATTTAAAAAAGCAAAAAAGTGCCTTGAACCAGTAACTGCTTTAGATTGGAAAAAAGCAGCAATAGAGTGGATAGAAAGAAGGGAAGCAAAATGGGAAACCTCATAAAAGACAGAATAACTCAAATTGCATTCTATGATGCGGAAGCGTTGGAAAATGCTGAAAAAAGCTATGGGGATAGTTGGCAAAAGCGCGGCGGTGTGGGTGCGTTTATGATGCTGGCTCGTAAATGGGATCGCATTGAAAATCAAGTTAAGAAATTTAACTGGAATGTTTTTGAAGCAATCTTCGCTGATCCTTCGCCCGAAGGTATTTTAGATGATATTGGAGACCTAAGAAGGTATTTATTCCTAGTTGAGGACCAAATACGGAACGAACTATCAGGTAGCCCTTATAAACTTCCTGTAGAGGCTGCACAAACGAAGAGCAACGGTTCGGGGAGCTACCCTAGCGGAAGCGTTCCCGAGGCGACCAGCTTCAGTGTTGAGGAAGCCGATTAATCTGAAAACAGGCTTGGAAAAGTCAAATGCCCGTAAAACTTAAATGTGACAGTTGTGAAAAAGAATTTGAAGCGCCAGATGATCTTTTCACAGAATTTAAGTGGCCGAAATGTTCTTGCGGCAAACCGTTTACAATTTTAGGAGAAGAGAGTGGCCTACCAGATTCCGCTTCTTCAGACTGAAAGTCAATGGTGTCCACCAGAGACTTTACCAAATTTAACCGATGCAAAAGAAATCGCAATTGATCTAGAAACACGAGACCCTAATCTTCTTAATAAAGGGCCAGGATGGGCAACGGGTGATGGGTACATTATTGGAGTCGCGTTAGCTGTTGATGATTGGCAAGGTTATTTTCCAGTTCGCCATGACAACGGAAGTAACTTAGATAGAGACTTAGTCTTTCGTTGGCTTCAGAAACAACTATCAACAGATTGTGACAAAGTTTTTCACAATGCTATGTATGATGTCGGTTGGTTACGAAGAGAGGGCATTCAAGTAAAGGGTGAAATTAAAGACACTTTAATTGCAGCTCCCTTATTAGATGAAAACCGATTTTCATATTCATTAAACGCTCTAGCGAAAACATATATAGCCTCGTCTAAAAATGAACGGGTGCTTCAAGAAGCTGCACGAGAATGGGGAGTTGACGCTAAAAGTGAAATGTGGAAGCTCCCTGCTATCTATGTCGGCCCTTATGCGGAACAAGACGCAAGAGCAACTTTAGATCTTTGGAAGGCTTTAAAAACAGAAGCTCTAAAAAATGACCTTCAATATATTTTAGATCTTGAACTTTCGCTTCTTCCCACTTTACTTGAAATGAGGTGGCGCGGAATACGAGTAGACCTAGAAAAAGCAAACGATATTCAAAATGAACTAGGAAAGAAAGAAGAGCAAATTCTTTTCACTATCAAAAAACAATACAACAGAGACGTCGAAATTTGGAACTCACGTTCAATTGGTGAATTATTCGACAAAGCTAAAATTGATTATGATCTAACAGAAAAAACAAAAGCACCTAAGATAGATCGTGCATTTTTAGCTAATCATGCACATGAGCTACCTAAATTGATTTTAGAAGCAAGAGAATATAATAAAGCAAACACAACATTTATTAATTCGATCATGAGGTATCAACATAAAGGAAGGATCCACGCTGAAATACACCCTCTTCGTTCTGATCAGGGAGGGACTGTAAGTGGTCGTTTTAGTTATAGCAACCCAAACTTACAGCAGATTCCAGCGAGGCATAAAGTTCTTGGCCCAATGATCCGGTCTATATTTGTTCCAGAAAAAGGTGAAAAGTGGGTTTCAATTGATTACTCTCAACAAGAGCCAAGGCTCGTCGTTCATTACGCATCGCTACTAAACCTTCCAAGAGTGGATAGTGTTGTTGAAGAGTATAAAGAAGGCGAGGCTGATTTTCATTCTATTGTGGCTGAAATGGCAAGTATTCCCCGTCGTCAGGCAAAAGATATAAACCTTGGCCTTTTCTATTCTATGGGCCAACGAAAATTAGCAGAGCAACTTAACATACCCCTTGAAGAAGCGCAGGATATGTTTGAGCTGTACCATGCTCGTGTTCCATTTGTTAAAATGCTTAGTGATTATTGTCGAAATCGCGCTTCAACAAAAGGGTTTATACGAACACTTTTAGGAAGAAAATGTCGGTTTGATTTATGGGAGCCACGAACTTTTGGCACTGGAAAAATAGGGAACCTTGAAAAAGCCCAGACTGAGTTTGGTCCAAATATTAAACGAGCATTTACCCATAAGGCTTTGAATCGATTAATACAGGGTTCAGCAGCAGATCAAACAAAAGCCGCTATGCGTGCTCTTTCAAAAGAGGGCTTTCTACCACTTCTTCAGGTTCATGATGAATTGTGTTTTAGTTCAGATGACCCAGATCAAATCAAGCGAATCGCAGAAATTATGGAAACCTGCATTGAATTAGAAATTCCTTCTCAAGTTGATGTGGAGTATGGGGATAGTTGGGGAACAGCGAAAACGACATTTACAGACAAACCTTGGCAACGTAGTATAGAGGATGGTGGTGGAAAAATGATTTCTTAGCGAGGAACAATGACTGCAAAAAGTCGAAAGACTCTTCAAAAAGACAGTCGTTACGAGGACTATGATGTGGACGGAGACGGTGTGGTTAGCGATTCAGAACTTGCAACAGTCAAAGCCATCCATGAAACGGAAACGGCAGAAGAAAAAGCAGATGCTCAAAGACGAATGGCTTGGGTTAGTATTATTGCCATGCTTGTTTTTACTTGTCTTCTGTTCCTTCCTATTTTTCCTGATTCTAGGATTAAAGCTTTGTCTGATTTATTTGGGCTTTTCTATATTGGGATGGCCGGAGTCGTCGGCGCGTATATGGGAATGACCGCTTACATGAGTGCAAAAAAATAAGTGTGGACTAATTGGCGTCGTCTGATATTAGCCGGATCTGTGATTTTATTATGTACTGGTTGTATTGCAGCAACTGTTGGCTCAGGAGTGTTTGGAATATACGACTCATATAAATTAAAAAAACTTGAAGAAAGAGTGAAAAAATTAGAAAAAAGCTGTAAAAATCTTTGATAAACGTTTAGTTTTTCCTTAAAAAGTGGGCCTTTATAATAAGCTAGTTTTAAATAAAGGAGCTATATATGACCATTATTCCAGTTCTTACTAAAGACCAGCTTATTGCCGCAAACGCTTGGGCCATTGAAGTTGGCTACAATCGCGCTTTTGAGCCAGCTCCTCTTCTTGAGCGGCTTGATTCAATGCCTGATGATATACGATTTCCTATCACACTTGATTTACCACATCATCATGCAAACGGTGTTGAAGTTGATGAGCATCGTCGTTGTCATATTGTTTTAGACCCGAGCGGTACACGGGGCTATCTTGACATTGATCTAGACCTGTTCAATTCTCTTGATACAGTCGAAGTAAAAGAGTAAATAAAAGAGGTTGGTATGAATTACCAATTCACTGTATATCCGAATCCTGAGTTTGATTTTGGTCTACTGCCAAGATTCTCTGAGGATCATGGAGTTTCTTACTCCATAAAAAACATCATGGCAGATGATGATTTGAATGAGGTTTATGTCGTGACTTTCTCAAGTGAGAATATTGACTATCTTGAAGAGGTTTCAGACCAACTGAATTTCCTAAAACAAACGGAGGTTGTATAAAAAAACTTCAAATAAGCTCATTTTTCTGTTGACACAGTCGAGGTAAAAGAGTAAATAACGCTTTTACCTCTTTAAAAACGGTTTATAATAGTAACCGTTAGAAATTGCCATATTTAGAAAGGAAGAAAAATGGCAGCAGCAGTGGAAAGTATGGCTTTTGCCGGGGAAGTTCCCTGGCACGGCCTAGGAGTTCCAGTAGAAGACACTATGACTCCTGAAGAAATGTTAGAAGCAGCAAGTTTAAATTGGACTGTTTCTAAACGCCCAGCATACACTATTGACGCCCCAACCTGGAATGAAGATGTTGGCCTTCTCAATGCTGAAGGGCACCACTTCATTGTAAGGGATACTGACAATAGTGTCCTTTCAGCCTGTGGAGAGGATTATGTGCCTTTCCAAAACGCTGATACTTTTCGGTTCTTTAAAAAGTTTGTTTCCAACGGCGACATGAAAATGGAAACTGCAGGTTCCTTAAAGGACGGTCAAGATATTTGGGGGCTGGCAAAACTTGAGTCAAACTTTGAACTTCCCGGAGGAGATCGTATAGAAGGGTATCTATTGATTGACTCACCGCACGTTTCCGGGAAAGCTCTTCAAATAATGTTTACTCCGATACGGGTCGTTTGTGCTAACACTATGGCACTTGCTCTTAGCGGCGAGGGTAAACGGTTCCGCGTTCTTCATCTTCAGGCTTTTGATGATGAGATAATGAATGCGGCGGAAGAAGCCCTTGGAATCAGTGAAACTAAAATGACTGAATTTCAAGAGCGAGCCACTTTCCTTAGTGGAAAACAAGCGAAACCTCTCGATGTTCAGAAGTTTATTGCTGAACTATTCATGCCGCAATTACTCATTGAGCGTGGGAAACAGGGTATTGCAAATGATGTACCCCTCGCAGATGAGTTCACACGAACCGCCGAACAGGTTCATGATGCGGTACTCTCTTCACCAGGAGCTGAACTTAAATCAGCCGAAGGCACTTGGTGGGGCGCGGTCAATGGCGTAACTTACGTTATGGACCATACGAAACGTGAGTCTGAAAGGGTGAAGGGCGGTGCTCTTTACTCCAGTTGGTTTGGACCGAACGCCGCCACTAAACGGCGAGCTTTCGAGCTAGCGACTCAATACGCAGAAGTTGCGTAGTTATCAGGGCGATAACTTAGCGGTTGTCGCCCTTTTTTTCTACCTTATAATTGGTAGCGTTAGTTAATTAGAAAGTAGAAAGGAGGCCAGCAATGGCAGCGATAGCAGCAAAACCAATGGTTTCTGAAAAGAAGCCTCAGAAGGCGAAAGCGAAAGCAACACCTTCTCTCACCGCAGTTCCAAAACCAACTGCAAAATCAACGATCACTCGCCATAAATTCGAAGGCGATACGATCAAAATTATTGGGAAAAACATCCCAGTTCGTGAAGGTTCTCGGCGAGCCGAAATTTTCGCGTTGTTTCAAGACGGTATGCCGTTAAACGAGTTTCTTGCTAATGCGCGAAAAATTCGTGGCGGAGCGCCGGATGTTCAAATCGCGCTCGATAAAAAGTACATTGAGCTGGTTTAACCAATAGGGCGGGGAGGAATACTCTCCGCCCTATTTTGTGAGGGAAAAATGATCTTCAATAAACACCGTTATGACCGTGATCATGGAAGCCCGTACGATAGAGGCAGCGCCGACCGTTATTATGGTCGTTCGTTTAAACCTCATTTCTATACGGGAGGTACATATATGTCCACTCGAATATGCCTTGAAGATATGACAGATATCCAAGTTCAAGAATATCGTCAGGGGTATGAAGACCAAACAGATGAAAAAGACTGGGGCTAAAAATAACGTCCTAGTCAAAGGGCGCGACAGCATTGCTTTTAGTGTGTTTCGATCTAAAAATAATGCAATCATTGCTTTTTTTCGTCAAACGATATTAGAGGAAGAAATAGTTGTCTCATTAAACGAAGCGGATGAATATTGGAACGCCGCTTTAAATGAAGGTTATGAGGTAGCGTTTTAATGAACATTTTTTATCTTGACCCAAATCCAAAAATTGCCGCACAAATGATGTGCGACAAGCATGTAATCAAAATGATACTAGAGAGCGCACAAATGCTCTGCACTGCACACCGTGTTCTTGATGGTGACGATTACGCTGACAAATATAGTCTATATAAAATGGTCCACAAAAATCATCCCAGCACTATCTGGGTTCGTTCTGGTAGATTGAATTATCTTTGGCTGTATGATCACATGCGTGGTCTTATGCAAGAATACACATATCGTTATGGCAAAATCCATGCGACAGAAAGACTAAATATTAGATTGTCAAGTCAACCTCAAAATATAGATGATAGTGTTTCTTTCACTGACCCACCGCAGTGCATGCCTGATCAATACAAAAATGAAAAAAGCACAGTACAAGCCTATCAAAATTATTATCACGGTGAAAAAGCCCGTTTCGCTGAATGGCGACTCGGCCAACCTGACTGGTGGAAAGGAGGCGAATTATGGATATCTTAGCTGGCTTACTTGTGATTGCTATCATAGCTTGGATGTGGAGTCCTTTATAAGTAAAGTTTCTTAAAGATAAACCGAGGCTTTACTCTAATTAGTGTACCTTTAAACTATACTTAGCCAATTAACTAAGGAGGATTTTATGGCTAGTGACTTTATTGTTGATACTGGGATAGCTATTCCAGATGACTTCCATTCAAGCAATCGAAAGTATCCTTTTGAAGAAATGGAAGTTGGTGAAAGCTTTTTCGCTGGTCCTAACTATGAGGACGAGACGCAAAAGCAAATTGGAAACCGTATTGCTCAAGCTCGCCAATCGTATCAAAAACGTATGGCGAAACAAGACGTTGAAGTTCGGTTCATTCAACGTATGTGGAACGATGCTGGAGTGGCGGGTTATAGGATTTGGAGGGTTTCTTGATGGAACTTTTTAGAGAACTCTCCGACCAAGAAGCTGAAGAATTCCAACAATGGGCACGGGAAAACTGGAAGCCAGACGACGTTGTTAATCCAGTTTGGCATCCTGCTGTCCGTAATGAATGTGCTAAAATGCTTGATGAGCATATTCGCAAAACAGCTCAAGAATATGATTCTGGGACTCTTGATTGGAATTGGAAATTTCGAGACCAAACTGTTGCTTTAGACACTTCTTCTGAAATTTCTAAGGGAGAGCAGTTTGAACTTGCAGTTGAATGTTTTTGGGAACATCGCTGGGAGGAACTGACCAATGGGAAGGGTTAAAGACTGGTTAATGACTATGGAGTCTTTAGCGGAAGAAGCTGCCTACGCCGATATGGATGAAGAGCAGGGGGTTCAATATATGATAGATAATATACACTCTCCTGCTTTGAAGGGTACTCTTCTTGGTGTTTTCCGTGACGTTAATCTAAAAATAAATGGACCGAAATAACTTTGTCCCGGCTGATAAAAAACATTAGCCGGGACGTTATCTTTTTACCGTCTTAGGGTATAATTAAATTATAGAAAGCTAGAAAGAAGAGAGGCTTTTTAATGTTTAAAAGACCAGAAAACTGGGATTTTGGTTGGTGCGCTGTTCAAGTTGAAGAAACTGAATGGGCAGTCACCTATAACGGTTGCATTGTTGAAAAAGAGTTTGCTTCTCACCGCGACGCTTTAGATAAAGCATGGGTTTGGGAAGAAGAAATGACCTCTCAATGGAGGACTCATGTTCAACAAGCTTAAACAGTTGACTCAAGAAGTCAATGACCTTAACAGTCACTTCAATAGAATCAGTTGGATTTTGATAGAGCAAAATAAGCTCATCGAAAAAATGCTCTCTTTGATTGAGGAAAAAAACAATGGACACTAAACAATACAAATCAATTGCAGTAGATTATGAAACTTGGAAAACGCTGCTTGAAGTATCAGAAAAAGAGTGTCGTTCTCTTTCTGGGCAAATTCAATGGATGCTCAGACAGTATCTACGTTATGAAGATAAATCGCGCCGTGGTCTTTTAGCACCCCCACCCCCAATTAACGAAAATGCATTTGAAGATATAAAGCAACATTTGATTTTAAACACAAAACCTCCGGAACAGATTTGTGGTCAAAAGTTTCCCGTAGAAACTGAATGGGAATCGCGCCCATTAACTCAAACATGGTTTCGAAGAAAGCCAACCGAGCGCAGTAAAATATTCTATGCCATGGCTGAATACGCAGAACCTCTCACAAACACAGAGATTGCTGAACTGATGGGTGATTCAGTTGAACGTATTACAAAACAAACTTCTGGGATGTTCGGACGAGGACTTCTTAAGCGCCGAGTCAGTCATAGCACAAGTATCGGTGACACATATCAATACTTAGTGCAAAATAAAGCTCTTCGACTGTATAAAATTTGTTTGGATCGAAAGCACAAGGTAAGAAGAATGAAGATGACGAATATCCAAAACTAGGGAATGCAAAATGGAAATCACTGAAGAAATCAAAAACAACATACTGGATGTTGTTCGAAAAGACTCTCAACGCGAAGAACGTTATCAACTTGAACCAGATGGCTGGGAAATTATGGAACCTGAGTATTTTCTTAAAATGGGTTTCCATCCTGGTCTCATTGAGAGCCTTGTTTCACGTCAGTATAGTGGCGAAGGTAAATATGCTCTCACCGATAACAACGGAAAACCAGTCGAATATGTTGACGGTGTCTATTATTTACACTTATTAGAAAATTGTGCTAGGATTGTTAACCCAACATACTCATGTGATAAAATGGGACGGGGTTGGCGAGCACGTGCGGCACTGGATGCTTTAAAGGAGGCAGCAAATGAATCATGAACACCCGATTTTAAAAGACCATTTAAAAGCCCAAAAATGGCCACGTTACCGACGAAATATAGGCCCACGCAGAAAGTGGACTGATCAGGAAGTTCTCGACATTCGTTTAGACGCTACGCAAAATCTTCTCTCAAGAAAACGACTTTGCGAAAAATACAATATTCGCCCTGCGCAACTTTCCTATGTACTTTATCACTATAAAATAAAAGATGAGCTAAGAGCCAGTGCTCATGAAATGGTGACAAAGTTATCACCGCCTCCTTCTCCATCAAAACCAAGCCTGTTTTCAAGGTGGATGAAATGGGCCGGTTTTTAATTGCATTGGGTATCGCACTGTTAATCCCAGTGCGCTTACTCGCATCGCCCAATGAGATTTATTGTATGGCGGAAGCCATTTATTTTGAAGCTCGAAATCAAGATGTTATTGGGCAAGTGGCCGTGGCAATTGTTGTTCGAAATCGAATGAGAGATAAACGCTGGCCCTCCACAGTATGTGGTGTTGTAAGAGAAGGCTATTATCGAAAAGGCCAGCCTATTCGAGATAAATGTCAGTTCAGCTATTGGTGTGATGGAAAACCCGAAACACCAAAAGATAAAAAAGCGTGGCAGAAAGCCTTGGATCTTGCGGGAATAGTTTACACTGATGGAATTGAAATAGTGGGGCTTGGCTCAGCCACTCACTATCATACTGTTTGGGTCGCTCCGAAATGGGCAAAAGAATTTGATCAATGCATCACTATCGGCGACCATAAATTCTATAGTGACTCAAGAAAGGAGTTGAATAAATGAGTAAAGTGACTTTTCTTTATCATCCGATAAATGAAAATAAAATAAATTTAGTTCAGTCGTTTGCAAAAGTTTGGTACGAGGATGATCCGCAAATACCAGTCTATGACGAAGAACTTGAATGGGCAAAATGTTTAATTAATCGCTCTCATTTATTTCAAAGCGAATATGCCTTTGATAAACCAAGTTTAGTTGGTGCTGTGCACGCAGACTATCAGGGAAATATCCGATGGCTACAAGACGGTGGTCCTCATTCTTCCACAAAAGCCAAAGAACGAGAAGAGGTGATCGCTCAATCTTATGATTAACTGAGGCTAGTCGCTTTTTAATGGCGCGTTATAATATAGTTACCTTAACCAAGAAAGAGTTTTAAACTATGAGTTCACGTGAATGTCCAGCTTATACACCTTTCACAGAAAACATTCATTGGGTCGCTTCTGTGGAAATAGGTCAAAGAGTTTTGGAGGCTGATGTATTTTCTAATAGTCCTCGGATAAAAGAAGAAACTCATATCCTTGACATTACCATCCATACTATTCCTGACGGAGGGGCGGGCATAAAAAAATCTTTCACACTTTTCCTCAATGGGAAACAAAGTGTTGAGTTTAAAGGGTTCACCTTAAACGATCCGGCTTCTCGCTAGGGTGGTTGCGGGGTGAGGGGGCATCCCGTTTGCGAAAAGAGAATAGGAGCCTAGCGAGACATCCTTCCTCCTATTCTCATCCCCCATCATTCTTCCATAAAGGACTATGTCATGTTTACCCAAACAATCAATGGTGTGACAAAAATAGAATTTGAACGCCAGATTACTCTACCCGCTCGTGAGAGGGGCGCTCTTCAGATACGCATCACTGCTGACGAACTAAGCATCCCCTTGACACTGTTCTTTAATCCTGCAAAAGGGTTTCAGATTCAAGGGATTGAAGTTCTTGAAAACATTTTAGATAAAGATTGATTAAGTACGGTTAGTCTCTTTTAAAGTGGGCTTTATAATATATTTAGTTAGCGTTTAATCACGGGGTGTTTTAAATCATGTTCAATAAATGTCCACATTGTAACACGTTTCCTGTACCTACGCCGGACTTTCCGGCGGGTACACATTGCCTGTTAATGGGGGGTGAGTGGTATCACTTTTGTGATTCTTGCGGTAAAGATCCCGCTCGCTCAGTTATCGATCAGTCAACGGGTAAAATAGACACTCTCCTAAATATTTGGAAAGTCGCGTTATCTAACACTGATGTTTCTCAGCCTTTAGGTTGTTATCTTGTTCCGGAGAAAAACTGATGGGCGAATATCAATGTACCAATTGTAATGAGACTTTCTGGTTGGACGAACCACCTTGGGATGGTGACGAAGTTTGCGACGCTTGCCGCGCTGCTCTTAGTGAGCGGTTGGCAGGTCTTTCTTCTGAAAGAGTTGCGAGGGTCATGCGATGAGTGTGCTCTCGGTAGGCGATACCGTTGATTCGCCTTTTGGGCCAGCGGCTGTGGAAAATATAGAACTCGTGGAAAACGGATCAAAATACGGTCTCGACATTCCTCACATCTATTGGTCACTCAAAGAACACATTGTTGTCTCGCTCAGTAATGGACATTGGGCCTATGGCTCTCAACTCAAAAACTCAAACTCCTGAAAATTAGTACTCCCTATATATAGGGGTCGAGAAGAGGGGTGTTCGAAAAAATTTTTGGGGAGTATTTACCAATATGCCAATATCTATGAAGCTAAGTCCTTGAACTATGGGCGTTTGTTGTATATTGGTACTTCCTATTGGTACTTATTGGCAGTTCAGTATCAATATGTCGCTCAACATGCCGTGAGCTTCAACTTTTACTTTTAAAAATAGATCTCGAGCTATATTATAGGGGAGGAAAGATGCCTAGAAGAAAGATTGATACGCTCAACCCTGTGGTGTTGAAAAAGCTGACTCCTCGTCAGAAGCAATTCGCTGAGGAAATAGTCCTCGGACGTTGTTCTCAAACTGAAGCTGCTCGTCGTGCAGGTTATGCCGAGTCCTCTGCGGGAGTTCGTGCTTGTGAACTCTTGAATGTTGGCAAGTTCCCTAACATCGCGAACTACATTAATGAACTTCGACAAGAACTGTCTAAGAAATATGAAGTCACATATGAAACTCACTTACGAGACTTAGGCGACCTTCGTGATCGTGCCGCAGCGAATAATCAATTCAGCGCAGCCATCAACGCTGAAACCCATCGCGGAAAAGTTGGGGGTCTTTATGTTGACCGGAAAGAAGTTCTTCACGCACACATCAACGCTATGAGCAAAGACGATTTAATTCGCAGACTTGAACAGCTTGATAAAGAAACGGATGGAGCCATCAAAAAAGTAATTGATGCCGAGTTTGAAGATGTCAGCGAAACCTGAATCTAAACTCTGGAAAGCCCTACGTGATAACATTACGGATATTCATTGGACTCGAATAGAATCTTGGTCGTCTCCAGGTGTACCTGATGTTAATGGATGCGCGGAATTTGGGGAATTTTGGATAGAACTCAAGATAATAAAAAATAAAAGACTTCTTCTGTCGCCTCATCAAGTCGCCTGGCATATAAAGAGGTCGCTTCACAGTGGTCGCTCTTTCATCTTAGCAAGGGAGGCAGGAAGGACTCCTTTGTTTTTGTTTTCGGGAGAACAAGCAAAAGATCTTGTAGATCTAAAAGTGGGGGAGATTCCCCCGATCGTGGAGATCCCCCATCCGTATGACTGGGCTAGACTTAGAAAAGCTCTTGAAAAAAAGCGATAAATAAAGACGAAAAGACGCTTTACTCTGACAAAGCTGTACTTTATACTTCTTCATAGTTAAACGGTATTCGTTTAACGTAGCTCAGTAAGGAGAAAGAACCATGAGCTCGAAGAAAGTCAATTCCGTATTTGAAGTCACCGAAGATTTCTTGTCCGCCACCGAATCAACTCAGGATAAAGCGGTTCGTGCGTTTATCGCCGCCAATCCTAAGTGCCGCGTAGAGCCGAAGGAGGTGGGTCAAACTGCCCCGTTCCTCCGCCGCCAGTCCGGAAAGCGGTTCAACATTTCAGAGCGTATTAATCAGGGCGGCGATGCAAAGGAGATCTTGAAGTTCGCCCGTGAGAACGGCGGTTCTGAGCGTGACGTTGCGGCCCACCTCGTAGGCGGGTTCAGCCGGACGTCAAAGTTCTACGGTCAATCGTTCGTCACTCTTCACACAGTATAAAAAGTTTCTCTCAACTGGCCCCGCTTCGGCGGGGTCTTTTTTTGTGTCGCTTTGTCGCTTAGATCGCTTCGTCGTCGCTTGTCGCTTCAGATCGCTTAGATCTAACCCATCCTGACCCTACCTTAACTAGCCTAACCCATCCTAACCATCTATAAGATCTCGCGGATCCTCAACTGTACCACCAATATGCACATGTTCTAGATCCGAGCGCACTGGATAAACAGTGATAAAACAGGGGGTTGTCTTAAAAAAAGTGTACTTTTAAATTAGGGGCCGTAAACGTTAATTAACCAAAAGGGTAAACCGATGACAAAGTATGAAACTGCCGCTACACTACTTGAATTGATGTATACTGCTAATTTAGCTGACACAGATCAAGCAGAACCGTGGCAAACTCCGGTTATGGCACAGGACCTGTTCCGTGATTTATCCCACGCGCTTCGTAAGGTCATAGGTGATGATCTTTACTTGTACCTCTTGGAAGGCGATCTTTTTGTAGATGCCAAGCGTATCGAAGAGGCAGAAGCGGAACTGGAGGGTTAACTAATGTGTGAGAATAGTGTAGTGTACTACGCCCCATCGGGCTGGGACTATAAAGAAGTCCACGGAATCTGCGGTCAGACGGGCTATGATGGGAGCCGTTTAATCTGTCACGACTGCGCGGAAGACCCCGATAAACTGGCGGAGATAGAGCGTCAGGAGGCCAATATCGCCGCTGATAACGCTTGGGCACGCTCGGCAGGTTGGGGAGAATACTGATGGCTACTCGTTCAATCATGCTGACCTTGTGTGTTGTCGGCCTTCTCGCAGTACTCTACTCGCTCGAGTACTGGCTCATTGAATACATACCACCCCTCGGATTGGTGACCTATTCTATTGGTCTCCTCGCTTTCGTTTTCGGCGCGAGAGGGGTCGTTCGTAACTGATTACCCTCGGAGGCTGGTTACCTCCACCCTGGAGCGGCGGTCGTTCAAGGCTGTCGCTCCTTTTTTCTTTGTCGCTTCGTCGTCGTTCTCTAGTCGCTTAGATCTATTAGATCATGCACATCACGCACATCACGCACATCGGCGTGGGCGCATGGGCGCGGCAAGCCAGCGGCAAGGGTCGTGGCAAGGGGCAAAACAAGGGGTAAAAATAAATTAATAAAAATGCAAAAGGGGGCTTGATTTATACAAGGGGCTACATTAAGTTAATAGGTAGGCAGGGGGCTGTCCCAAGCCACAACCAAATGAGGGTATATACCATGACCAAGCAAGTTACTTTCCAAGCTAGCGAAGACTTTAGCCAAGCCCTACCAAAGGCGCAGGTAAACGAAGTAGCGGCATGGGTAGCCGCTAACCCAAAGGCCACCATAGTGGCTACGGGCATTGCTGAAGGGGGCCTGCCCCCTTACCTACGCCGGGACACCGGCAAGCGTGCCAATATTAACCGCACCCTTAGCCAAGGGTTAACCGTAGCGGAATTCCTTACCGCGGCACGTCCCTTAGGGGGCGGTTACACGGACCTAGTAGCCGCATTGGCAGGTGGCTATAGCCGTAGCGCGGTAGGTTACGGCAGCCCATGCGTTAAGCTAGTAGCTTAACCTAGGGGTCCCAAGGGGGGTCGGAAATGGCCCCCCTACCCGGCCAAGGGGGGCACCCCCCCAAATAGCGGCGGTGCGCGCCCACCCGCCCTCCCCATAAGATGGCTCCAGTTCCATGGGTTGCGTACCGTTTGCCTGTGATTTAGAGAACTTTACCCTTTACTTTTCGGCTTTGGACCCATATTTAAAGGTCTATGGCGGATGCTTCATTGCGCAGAAGATTAGAAAGTCTGAGCCAGGATACTTTGGAGGAGTATTTAGCGGTTTATACGCGATTGCGTGAGATTGAGGAGAGTGAAGCTGGCCAGAAAAATTTTTTAAAATTTATAAATTCAGTTTGGCCAGATTTTATCGAGGGAAGCCATCATAGAGTTTTCGCCCAGAAGCTACAGGAGGTGGCGGAGGGAAAGGTGAAGCGGTTGATTGTGAACATGCCACCGCGCCATACAAAGAGTGAGTTTGCTAGTTATCATTTTCCAGCTTGGTTAGTGGGGCGAAACCCAAAGTTGAAGATCATTCAGACAACACATACTGGTGAGTTGGCGATGAATTTCGGCCGGAAGATGAGAAACTTGATTGATAGCGCGGAGTATAGAAGAATTTTCCCAGAGGCCGCATTGGCCGCAGATAGTAAGAGCGCCGGACGATGGACAACTACACAGGGCGGTGAGTATTTTGCGGCGGGTGTGGGGGGAGCGATTACGGGACGCGGTGCGGATCTATTGATTATTGACGACCCGCATTCTGAGCAGGACGCTCTTTCTGACGCCGCTATGGAAAATGCGTATGAGTGGTATACTTCCGGCCCTCGCCAAAGGCTTCAGCCGGGGGGAAGTATTGTAATCGTGATGACGCGCTGGAGCGAGCGTGATTTGACCGCAAAAGTCTTGAAACAGCAAGCTCACGACCCAAAAGCGGACCAGTGGGAGGTAATTGAATTTCCGGCGATAATGGAAATGGATGATAAAACGAAGCCCTTATGGCCAGAATTCTGGAAGCTTGAGGAGCTGGAGGGAGTAAAAGCAAGTTTGAGTGCGCAAAAGTGGAGCGCACAGTGGTTGCAGCAGCCAACGTCCGATTCGATCAGTATTATAAAACGCGACTGGTGGCAACAGTGGGAACGTGAATCAGTTCCTGGTTTAGAGTACATCATTCAGAGCTATGATACGGCTTTCCTGAAAAAGGAGTACAGCGATTATTCGGCGATTACGACTTGGGGAGTGTTTTATCCGAATGAGGACGCAGGGCCAAATTTAATTTTGTTGGATAGCCAAAAGGGAAGGTATGAGTTCCCTGAGTTAAAGCGCGAAGCGTTGAAGAGTTATCATTATTGGGAGCCGGATATTGTCATTATTGAAGCAAAGGCTTCCGGAACGCCCTTGACCCAAGAGCTACGAGCCATGGGTATTCCAGTGATGAACTTCAGCCCTGGAAAGGGTCAGGATAAACATGCGCGAATGAACGCTGTAGCGCCACTTTTTGAAAGCGGAATGATTTGGGCACCAGAAAAAAGTTTCGCAGAAGAAATAATCGAGGAGTGTGCACAGTTTCCAAATGGCGAGCATGATGATTTAGTTGATTCTATGACTCAAGCCCTTCTTCGTTTTCGGCAGGGCGGTTTTATCGGCCACCCTGAAGATTATGAAGAGGAGGAGTCTAGTTATCGGAGAAGGTATGTTTACTATTAACTTTTTCTACAAAGTGCGTTAAGGTAGTAAATTAATGCCAGTGCGAAAAGTCAAAGGCGGCTACAAATGGGGTAAATCTGGAAAGGTTTACAAGACAAAAGCTGCAGCAGAACGTCAAGGTAGGGCGGTTTATGCATCGGGCTATAAACGCAAAAGGAAGGTAAAATCAGCATGAAATGGATTAAAGAGCGTTTATCCGAACCTTCAACTTATGGCGCTGTAGGAGCGGCAATAGTTGGAGTAGGATTTTTGTTGGGTTCTAATATTATAATTTGTGTTGGAATTCTTGGCGGTGTGGCTGGGTTTGTTCTAAAAGAGAAAGGAATGATCTAATGCCCTCTGGAAAAGGAACTTATGGAAGTAAGGTAGGTCGGCCAAAGAAAAGAAAACTTGCCGCTTTGAAAGGCGGGGGAATGAAAAAAATAAAAAAACCAATGCGTAAAACTAGAATGGCATAACGAATGTCTGAGGATCCCCTTATTCCGCCCCTAGATATGGAGCGTCCGATACGCACGGACGTGATTCTAGAGGACGATGAAGTTTTGGCTGATGTTCCAGCAGAATCACCATTTACAGAGTTAGAACTTCCGGCAGAAATCCAACCCGAGATGGATGAAGAAGGCAACACAATAGTTGCTTTTGGAAAAATGGAAGTGACGCCTATAGATGGTGATTTTTATAGGAACCTCGCTGAAGAGATTGACCAACGTGAGTTAGGAGCATTGGCAGCAGACTTGTTGTCTATGTATAAGGAGGATCGAGAGAGCCGTTCAGATTGGGAGCGTACTTATAGTGAAGGGTTGAGTTTACTGGGCATGCAAGCAGACGAGCGTTCTCAACCTTTCCAGGGAGCTTCCGGTGTTTACCACCCCCTTTTGAGTGAGGCCGTTGCACAATTTCAGGCTTCCGCATATAAAGAACTTTTGCCAGCGGGTGGCCCCGTAAACACAAGAGTAGTGGGACGAACAAACCCCGAAAAAGAAGAGCAAGCGACTCGCGTAAAAGAGTTCATGAATTACCAGATAACAGAGGTTATGCAGGAGTATGACCCTGAGCTGGATCAAATGCTTTTTTATCTCCCGCTTTCGGGGTCTTCATTTAAGAAAATTTATTACGATGAAAACCTTGGTAGAGCAGTAAGTAAATTCATCACTTCTGAAGACTTAGTGGTTCCTTACGAAACAACAGATTTACAATCGGCAACGCGGATTACTCATATGATCCGCCAAAATGTAAATGATGTTCGTAAACTTCAGGCATCAGGGTTTTATCGTGATATTGAGCTAATTCCTTCGGAAGAGCCACAAACTGCGGTCACTGAAAAAGTAGACCAGATGGAGGGTGTTTCACCCACTGCTTATAATTCATCTGACGTGATGACGATTCTCGAATGTCATATTGATTTAGACCTCGTAGGTTTTGAAGACGAGCGAGATGATGGAGAACCAACCGGAATCAAACTTCCATACATTGTAACAATGGAAGAAGATTGTTCTCAGATTCTTTCTATTCGTCGTAACTGGGACGAAGACGACTCGACACAAAATAAGAAGCAGTATTTTGTACATTACAAATTTTTGCCAGGATTAGGATTTTATGGGTTTGGCTTAATCCATATGATTGGTGGATTGAGTAAATCAGCCACTAGCCTCATGCGTCAGCTGATTGATGCAGGAACCTTGGCAAATCTTCCAGCGGGTTTCAAAGCTCGTGGATTAAGAGTGCGAAATGACGATGAGCCGTTGCAACCTGGAGAATGGCGTGATGTAGATGCTCCGGGAGGCGCTCTCCGTGATTCACTTCTACCGTTACCTTATAAAGAACCTTCTGGCACACTTTTAAATTTACTTGGAATTTTAGTTGATTCGGGACGACGGTTTGCAGCAATCACAGAAATGCAAACTGGCGACATGACCGAAGCTATGCCTGTGGGAACTACTGTAGCCTTGCTCGAAAAAGGTATGGCCGTTATGTCGGCTATTCATAAAAGGCTTCATTATTCTCAAAAAATAGAGTTTCGTTTACTCGCTGAAACATTCAGTGAGTATTTACCCGAGGAGTATCCGTTTGAAGTCACAGGTGGCGAACGGATAATTAAAGTAACGGACTTTGGTGACGCAATTGATGTATTGCCCCATAGTGATCCAAACGTGTTCAGTATGGCACAACGGGTTATGATGGCGCAAACGCAGTTGCAATTGGCAACATCCGCTCCCCAAATACATAACTTGCGTGAAGCATATTTTCGTATGTATCAGGCGTTGGGAGTTCAAAATATTAAGGATATTCTTCCTGCTACGGAGCCGGAAAATTCAAAAGACCCTGCCACTGAAAATGCTGACGCTTTAGTTGGCGCACCGCTCAAGGCTTTTGTTCATCAGGATCATGAAGCACATATAGCAACACATATGGCATTTATGCAGAATCCTGTGTTTCAAAACAACCAACAAGCAATGTTTGTTTTACAAAGCCACATTCAAGAACATTTTGCAATGCTCTATCGTCAACAGGTTGAGCAGATGATTGGTCGACCGCTACCTGCAGAAGACGAGCAAATATCCCCTGAACTTGAGAATCAAATTGCTCAAGCTGCCGCTCAAGCTACTCAACAGATTAGCGCACAAGCGCAGCAGTTTGCCGCACAGCAGGGTCAGGGTGGTGTAGATCCGTTAGTTCAAATTCGCATGAAAGAGCTTGAGCTAAAAGAGCGCGACATGCAGCGGAAAGAAGCAGAATCACAATCTCGACTGGCTTTTGATATGAAAAAAGAGCAAGTGAAAACTGCTCTTGAAGAAACTAAAATTCAACAGGACGCTTCACAAGCTGCGGAAAGGATTCGAGTTCAGCGTGAAAAAATGAGAGTAATGTGAATAAAAAAGATATGATCGAATGCCCATGGTGTGGGCAAGTTACTCGATTAGAGTTTGTAAGAGGTCATTACGAATGTCTTTCTTGCCATCAACCAGTAGCAGACTGTTGTGATGGAGAAAAAAATGAGTAGGACAAAAGATCCCAGACTTGCGAGAGCAGGAGTGTCGGGTTATAATAAACCGAAGAGAACACCGAAGCATCCTACAAAATCTCACGTTGTTGTTGCAAAAGAAGGTGATGAAATTAAAACTATACGATTTGGCCAACAAGGAAAGACAGGGGATAGACAAATGACTCCAAGAGCCAAGTCTTTTAAGGCCCGTCATAGACGAAACATTCGTAAGGGTAAAATGTCCGCAGCATATTGGGCAAATAAGGTAAAATGGTAATGAGCAGACCTAAGAAAAAACCAGGACTATACGCAAATATCCACGCCAAACGTAGACGCATAGCAGCAGGGTCCGGAGAAACGATGCGGAAGCCTAATAGTAAGGGTGCTCCGACAGCTGAGAATTTTAGGCAAGCGGCCAAAACTGCTAAAAACCGTAGAAAAAAGAGCACGGCATGATCGGGTTAGTTTCAGCGGTTCTTCCTGCGGTAACAAAAGTAGTAGAACGATTTCTACCCGAGGATAAAGAAGCACGCGCAAAAGCAGAGCGTAGTTTAAAAGCCCAATTAACCACACACCTTGCTAAAATTGATCTAGCTCAATTAGATATTAATAAACAGGAAGCTGCTCATCGAAGTGTTTTTGTTGCTGGCTGGCGACCTTTTATCGGTTGGACTTGCGGAATAGCTTTGGCTTATAACTATGTGTTACAGCCTATTCTTATTTTCGTTCTTGCACAGACAGGGCATTTAATGAATCTCCCATCTATGGATTTAAATGAAATCATGCCTGTATTGATGGGAATGCTTGGCCTTGGTGGTTTACGAACATTTGAGAAATACAAAGGAGTCTCAAAATGACGAAAACAGCAACGAGAAAAAATGGGATCACAGAGGTTCTCTCTACTCCTATTATTTATCAAACTAAACTATTCAAAGCCGATGGCATGAATGTTTTAGCACCGGAGCCAATGGAAGTTGGTCCGCATGTCAAAGCAAAAACGTTTAACCCACAACCAAAGGGCGGTTCAAAAAACCGAGCCAGAGGTGGTGGTGCAGCTACTAAAGGACTGGTCTTTAGAGGTGTGCGTTAATGGATGGGATTTGGGTTTGTGATAAACTCTTAAAATCCATTCGAGAAAGAGAGCAGACTGTTACTGCAGTTCTCTTGAATAATGAATTGCAGGACATGGCTCAATACAGAGCTCTTATGGGAGAAATTAAAGCTCTTGGTATAATGCAACAAGAGATATCAGAAATTCTTGAGAAAGGAACTACAGATGACGACTTCGGGACTATTGTTGCCGGAACGTTTCCACCAAAAAAATAAACGAAAAACTGAAGAAAAAGAGACGGCAAAGTTACCCGCCCCCACTGGATGGCGTATTTTAATTATGCCATACACCCCACCTAAAATAACAGAAGGAGGAATTGAGTTACCTGACGAAACGCACGAACGTGAACGATTGGCAGTAAATGTTGGCCTTGTTATGGCTGTTGGTCCATTAGCGTATAAAGATGAAAATAAATTTGGAGGCACTGAACCTTGGTGTAAAGAAAAAGACTGGATCATATTTAGTCGATATGCTGGTTCACGAATCCGTATTGATGGTGGAGAACTTCGTCTATTGAATGATGATGAAGTTCTCGCTGTTGTTGACGATCCCTCACATTTAGTATACACATAGTTCTTTACTTTTTGTGAATCGCCGTTTAGGTTGACATTCATCATGGAGAGACCCATGCCAGACAATGAAGAAATGATTGAATTAGACGAAGAGCAATCTGTAGAGGTTGATCTTGAAGCCACGACTGAACAACCAATTGTAGAAGAGTCTGTTCTTCCCGCTGAAGAGGACATTACTGAGGAGCCTTCTGAAGAAGAGTTGGCTAATTACAGTGCGGGAGTTCGAAAAAGAATAGATAAACTGACCGCAAAATACAGAGAAGCCGAACGTCGTGAGCAAGCTGCTCTTGATTATGCAAAAAGTGTAAAAGCTCAAAACGACACACTTCAACAAAATACTCAGGTTTTAAATCAAAAGTATGACCAAGAGTATGCAGGAAGGGTAAACACAAATTTAGACAGCGCAAAACAACGGTATGTTGCGGCGTATGAAAGCGGAGATCCAGAAGAGTTAGTTGCAGCAACTACAGAACTGTCTCGATTGACAGTTGAAAATGCTGCTATCCATAATGAGATACCTGCGCTTTCTCCACAACAACCTGTATTGCAGCAGTCTCCTGCTACTGCCCCGCCCCCGGATCCAAAATCAACGGCATGGGCACAGCGGAATACATGGTTTGGTGTAGACGAGCCAATGACCTATACTGCTTTTTCTATCCATAAAAACCTTGTCGAACAGGGTTTTGACACGACTTCAGAGTCCTACTATTCAGAGATTGATCGTAGGATCCGTGAAGAGTTTCCGCACAAATTTGCGGAAGCTTCCTCTCAACCAGCTACAAACGGAAGCCGCGCTCCAGTCCAGAGAGTTGCTTCTGCCAACCGAGCTGCTAAATCTACTGGACGCGACTCAGTGAAACTCACGCCTAGCCAAGTTGCTATTGCAAAAAAATTAGGTGTGCCCCTCGAAGATTATGCGAGGCAAGTAAAGGAGATGTCTGCTAATGCCTGAACCTACAAATAGAACTCCTCGCGCTAATGTTACACGAGAAAAAACTTCTCGTCCTACTTCTTGGCGACCACCGTCATTATTGGATGCTCCTCCGGCTCCGGAAGGGTTTATTCATCGTTGGATTCGTGCAGAAATGTTAGGTCAAGACGATAGACCTAATCTTACAAAACGGCTCCGAGAAGGATATGAACCAGTTCGCGCTGATGAGTACCCTGATTTTGATTGTGCCACTATAGAAGAAGGAAGGTATGCAGGAGTAATTGGTGTTGGTGGACTTATTCTGGCTCGACTACCAGTAGAAGTCGCAAATTCACGCAATCAATATTTTGCGCAAAAAACGTCCCAGCAAATGACAGCTGTGGACAACGACTTAATGCGAGAGCAGCACCCTTCTATGCCTATCTCTCAGGAGAGAAGCACTAGGGTCTCTTTTGGTGGATCAACTTCAAACGAGTAGTTTTCTACTCAGGAGTAGTTAAATGGCGAATATTAATGGAGCCTTTGGCCTTCGTCCTATCGCAAAGGTAGGTCAGAATGTCAACTCCATGGGTGTTTCAGGCTATTCCACCTATGAAATTGCCAGCGACAACAGCAACTCTATTTTCCAAGGTAGCCCGGTCATTCCCCTTTCTACAGGGTTTATTGACATAGTGGGCGCTGCGGCAGGTGGTACTGTTGGACTCGTTGGTGCATTCATGGGATGTAAATATGTCTCAAGCACCACGGGGAAACCCACGTGGAGTAATACTTGGCCAGGATCTGGTGCAGATAGTAACCATCCTGTAGAGGCCTATGTGGCTGATGATCCGATGCAACTCTTTGTAATTGCAACGGATGCTACTTGGACTAATAAAGCTACGGCACGTGCCGCAGTTTTTGCAAACGCTAATTTTGCTACGGGAGCGAGCGGTAGTTCGACAACTGGTATGTCATCCGCTACGTTGGCTGTTAGCACTATCAACACCACTGCAAACCTTAATCTTCGGATTATGGGTTGGTTAGACGACCCAGCAAATGCTGATTTTTCGGCTGCTGGCATTGGTGCTGTAGTAAGGTTGAACAACTCCTTCAATAGCCCGAATGGTGCTATTGCAGGTGGTACTGTTTCAACCACTGGCGTATAGGAGGAATTGAGATATGGCTATCTCACGAGCACAACTCGTAAAAGAGTTAGAGCCTGGACTCAATGCCCTCTTTGGTCTTGAGTATGCCAGGTATGAAAACGAGCATGCTGAAATCTTCTCAACGGAGTCTTCGGACCGAGCTTTTGAAGAAGAAGTGATGCTTTCCGGCTTTGGTGGCGCACCAACTAAGAGTGAAGGCTCTGCGGTCACGTTTGACACAGCGGCTGAAGTCTATACGGCTAGGTACACCAATGAGACGATTGCTTTGGCATTCGCACTCACGGAAGAAGCGATTGAAGATAATCTCTACGATCGACTTTCTTCTCGGTATACTCGAGCATTGGCGCGTTCCATGGCTCATACGAAACAAGTTAAGGCAGCTTCAATCCTTAACAATGCTTTCGACAGCAGCTTTACGGGCGGCGATGGTCTGGAACTTTGCTCTACTGCACATACGTTGCAGAATGGCAACACATTCCGGAACGAGCCGTCTACAGCAGCAGACCTTAATGAGACGTCACTTGAAAACGCACTTATCGACATTTCGGATTTCGTTGATGAGCGTGGTTTGAATGTAGCTCTTCGGGGTATGAAGCTGATTGTTCCAGCAAATCTACAGTTTGTTGCGGACAGGCTACTTGAGTCAGACCTTCGACCGGGAACCGCAGACAACGATGTAAACGCTATCCGGAATATGGGAATGGTTCCGCAAGGTTATGCGGTCAACCACTTCTTAACGGATACGGATGCATGGTTTGTTTTGACGGATGCTCCGAATGGTTTGAAGCATTTCCAGAGAACTCCGATTCGTACAGCGATGGAAGGTGATTTCGATACGGGTAATGTTCGCTACAAAGCTCGCGAACGTTATTCATTCGGTTGGTCCGATCCTCGCGGTATTTACGGTTCGCCTGGAGCGTAGTATAGTGGGGAGGGAGGCAACTTCCTCCCCTACTATTTTCTGGGATAATTTAGCCCTAGCGACTGGCCCAGCAGACGCTTACGAAGACTCTAGGGCGATACCTTTCGTAAGAAGGAACAGTTAAATGGCAAACACGCATTTTTCCGGTCCAATACTGTTTTCGGCAGCGCGGCCTAACTTTCAAGATTTAAATATTGCAGCTTGGCCTGACCAAACTGTCTATATGGATGATTTCACAGGTGTTGCGTTCGACAACACTAATGATTGGACCGTTGTCAAAGACAGTGGTGCCTCGGTAGCAATTCAAGCAGACACTCTGAATGGTTTTGTGTTGCTCAGTTCTACTGCAACTACGGATAATGATGGTGGTTCCATTCAGGGCAATGAAATCTGGGGTCTTCCCAGCACCGCAGGAAACCGTCTATATTTTGAAGCACGGTTCCAGATGTCTGATGCGGATCAAATGGATCTGTTTATTGGGGTTTGTGAAAACTTTGCAACAAATCCAGAGAACTGCCTTGCTGCAGCTAACCGAATTGGTTTTCAGATTGATGACGGAGACGCTACTCCGCATATCATCACTGAATCTGGGGGTACGGAAACCGACACTACAGTAGACAGTACGTTTGATTTATCTGATGCAACGAATGTCACGGTTAGCTTCATTGCTACCAAAGGCGACGCAACTGATAAAGTTCAGTTTTTTATTAACCGTACTTTAGTAGGGACACATGCTACTAATGTACCTACCGCAAATATGGCAGCGGCGGCTATGGAAATTTCCGGTGATTCTACTGGTACTAAAACCATGGCAATTGATTATATCATGGTTGCTCAAGATCGCGGGACTAGCTTTTAGGAGATAGAGAATGGCTAGAACCCGAGCCAGAACAAAAACTGGGAAGTATGTAGCGGATGACCCAAGCACACCGGAAAATGAGGCTTGGGTAGATGAAAAGCCTGAAAAGAAGCCGTCTAAAAAGGCGGTTTCTAAAAAATCTGCTATAGACTTGCCACCTATTGGAAGTTCTGAACGAAAAAGTCTTATTCTTCAGGGCATCATAAAGGAGTAGGTTATGGCTGATGCTGTTGCCACAACAGAAATTGAAGACGGTGGCCGATTTTTCATAGCACAGTTTACAAACACCAGTGATGGTACAGGTGAATCGGCAGTTACTAAAATTGATGCTTCGGCACTTGCGGGGACTAATAAAGGTCGCGTTTGTACTGGTGTTCGTATCAATAAAATTTGGTGGCGAACAGTAGGGATGTCTGTTCGTATTCTATGGGATGCCACAACTGATGTTGCCGCTTGGGATTGTAAAACAGACGACACAGGGTTTGTAGACTTCTCAAGTTTTGATGGACTGCAAAATTATGCCGGGACCGGAAAAACAGGAGATGTAAAATTCACAACAACAGGGCATGGCAGCGGCGATGTATATGTTATTGTGATGGAGTGTATTAAGGATTTCTAGTATATGAGTAGAACAGCTAGGCTTCCAACTGCTTCAAAGAAAAAACGTTACGCATCAAAGTATGCGCAGGGCGGATTAAATGTTCGTGTGGACACAGTAACAGCAACTGCTACTGCACAAAATAAGCCCAAAATTAAAGTTGCTGCAACAGGAGACAAGTTCAATAGTTATAAAACTCGGATAACCTAGTATGGCGACATCAGGGTCTTCAGACTTCAATTTAAATGCTTCAGAGTTAGTGGAAGAGGCATTTGAAAGATGTGGTCTTGAATTACGAACAGGCCATGATGCTCAAATGGCTCGGAGATCTTTAAATCTACTGTTTGCAGATTGGGCAAATCTTGGCGTTCATTTATGGAAAGTGGAGCAAGTAACGCAAACTCTCGCGCAGCTTTCTTCATCTTCTTCTATTGTCACTTACCCTGCTGGCACTATTACAGCTACCGTAGGGGCTTCTGGAAGTTTATCTATTGGCGAAACGATAACCGGGGGCACAAGCGGAACAACAGCAGCAGTCATAACAAAACCCACTTCTACAACAATCACAGTTACCGTACCAACAGGAGCTTTTACTGCAGGAGAAACAATTACTGGTTCTAGTAGCTCAGCCAGCACCACTATCTCTGCAAACCCTAGTTTAGTAGATGTACAATCAACTGTGGATGTTTTGTCTGCAATAACTCGACGAGCTGGCACAGATCAACAAATTACTGCAATTGGCCAAGCTGAATATTTACATATTCCAAACAAAACTACACAAGGAAGAGCTAGTCAATTTTTCTTCAATCGACAGATCACACCTACGATCACGATATTTCAAGCTCCAGAAAATTCTACTGATCAGTTAATTTATGATAGGCAAATCAGGATTCAGGATATTGATGCAGCCACAGAAACTGCTGATATTCCATTTAGGTTTTTAAATTGTTTAGTGGCGGGATTGGCTTATCAAATTGGATTAAAAAGAACACCTCAATTAGTGCCTATGCTAAAAGCAGTGTATGATGAAAATTTATTTAATGTTCTTTTAGAAGATCGTGAGAAAGTTTCCTTGAGCATTACCCCCGCCGCATCGTACTTAAAGGTGACGTGATGGCGTATTCTTCAGGTAAATACGCACAGTTTATCTCGGACAGAAGTGGGCTGGCTTTCCCATATAGAGAAATGGCAATAGAGTGGAATGGTGCAAAAGTCCATGTCTCAGAATTTGAAGAAAAACAACCGCAATTAACGCCGCCAAAACACATTGCTGATGCAACGGCACTTCGGTATGCTTCTACAGCAAGAAAAGAGCCACAAATAGAAGTTCTTTTAAAAATGAATGCATTTAAAACTGGGTCTAGTGGATCTGCGATAATTACTGTTACGGAGCCAGGACATGGTAGAGCTACTGGAGATACCGTTCGTTATAGAAACATTATTGCTTTTGACGGCTTTACAACAAGCATATTAGAGCAAGCGGCAGGGTATGCAATAACTAAAGTAGATGACAATAACTATACTTTTACAGCAGCAAGTGGAACAGCAACTTCTGGTGGTGTTTTTGGTGGTGGTGGTTCAGCTTCGGCTGGTCCTGTAACGGTGGAAGCATAAGATGGCATTTACTTTCACAACTTTAAAAACAGCAATTCAAGACTATACGCAAAACACAGAGTCGACTTTTGTAAGTCAGTTGCCACGATTCATTTTAAATGCAGAAGAACGTCTTTTAAAAGAAGTTCAATTAGAGGTTTTTAGAAAAAACTCTCAAGGAACTGCTGCTTCTGGAAATAAATTTCTTAGCAAGCCTAGTGATTATCTTTCTACTTTTTCTTTAAGCGTGATAGACAGCAATGTTCAAACATTTTTGTTGTTAAAACATCCAACTTTTTTACAGGATTTCACACCAAACGCAGTTTCAACAACAGGCGCACCACAGTATTACGCTAATTGGGATGAAGACACATTTTTGTTGGCTCCTACACCTGATTCAAGCTATACAATGGAGTTACATTATTTTTTTCGACCAATCTCGATCACAACGTCAGGTGATGGAACTAGCTGGTTAGGAACAAACGCTGAACTAGGGCTTCTTTATGGTTCTCTTGTTGAGGCTTACACTTTTATGAAAGGCGAACCAGATCTTTTAAAATTATACAATGATAGGTATATTGAAGCACTACAAACTTTGAAGAATCTTGGAGAAGCCGAACAAGTTTCTGACGAGTTTCGTTATGATAAGATTCGGAGGCCTGTGCAATAATGTTTGATAGTGTGGGCGGCAGCGCAATTCAGAATCCTTTTGTGTTCACATCTAATAACAGAGGACACTCTCCTGAAGAAATGGCTGAAATGGCTATGAATAAAATAATGGTTGTTTCTCAGGATGCTCCTCCCGTCATTAAAGAACAAGCTATTGAGCATCGAGAAAAATTGAAAGAGGTGCTTCTTTTCTATATGAAAAAAATGGCGCAAAGTGAACGAACTACAATTTGGGCTTTGATGAAACAGCAAGGCCATGAAGAAATGGCTGAAATTATAAGGAGGCTGTAATGGCTGTTGGATCATCCGCAATGTGCGGGACTTTTAAAAGAGAGATACTTGCGGGAATTCATCGTTGGACACCGCACACGCGAACAGGATCTAGTGCTATTTCAGCGGATACCTTTAAGATTGCAATGTTTACGAACAGTTCATCTATTGATGCTGACACCACGGGTTACACAACTTCAAACGAAGTGTCCGGAACTAACTATACCGCAGGTGGTGAAGCACTAGGTAGTGTTACACTTGGTCTGGCAGACAACAGTAGTTCTGTTCCGACATCTTTTTTAGATTTTGCGGACACTACTTGGTCGTCTTCTACGATAAGTAGTGCGAGAGGAGCTTTAATTTATAACTCAACGTTGAGTACAGCAGGAACAGGCTCTACTACAAACCATGCTGCAAATCCATCTGTTGCAGTTATAAATTTTGGTGGCGACAAGTCGTCAAGTTCTGGAGACTTTACAATTCAGTACCCAGCAAACGATGCTAACAACGCGATAATCAGGATTGCTTAATGTCGGCTATCACTGGCTGGAATAGAGGTACTTGGAACGAAGGAGCGTGGAATACCGCGCTTCCCGTGACCGTTACAGGTGTTTCTGCGGCCAGTGCGGTTGGATCTGCCGTCTTTCCGGTAACTGTAGAGATCACAGGTGTTTCTGCGGCCAGTGCGATTGGTTCGGCCACTATTACCATACCAGTCACATTGACCCCGAGCGGTGTTAGCGCGACTAGTATAATTGATCCTCCAAGTGTAAACGCTACAAGTATTTTTTCAGTTACGGGAGTATCTTCAACAAGTGCGATTGGTACAATACAAAGTCCCGCAGTTATTTCTGTAACTGGAGTATCCGCAGAAGGACTAGTGACTGGATCGTTAGTGTGGAGTGTTATAGACGATTCACAAGAACCTGATTGGATTGAGATAGCGGCATAGGAAAAGTATCATGGCTTCAACGTTTACAACAAATTATGGAATCGAAAAGATTGGTTCCGGTGAGCAATCGGGTTCGTGGGGAACTACAACAAACCACAACCTAGATATTCTAGATAGGGTAGCTTCGTTTAAAGCAGTTGGTTTGACGGGTTCAACCCATACTTTGACTGTTAGAGAAGCTTCTCCGGGTTCCGGTACGGAAAACCTTCAAGATGGGATGTTCCGTGTCATTAAATTCACAGGCGCACTTGGAGCAAACAATACGGTAACAATTGCTCCAAATACCAGTTCTGCTTATTTCATCTTTATAAACGCCACTACAGATTCGGGTTCTAGCGGACCCTATTCTGTTATCTTAACACAAGGGTCTGGCGACAACATAACAGTCGCTAATGGAAACTCTGCGGTAGTTTTTTGTGACGGTGCAGGTTCAGGAGCGGCTATTGTTGATGCCTTTGCAAAATTGCAGATTTCGGATTTTCTTCAAATAGGTGACGGAACCGCTGAAGACACAAAGATTGTTTTTGACGGCAATGCACAGGATTTTTATATCGGCTTGGATGATTCTGCTGATGACCTAGTTATTGGTTCAGGTTCCGCAGTTGGAACAAACCCAGCAGTTTCCATAGATGAAAACCAAGCAGTAGTTTTTCCTGCTGCTGCGGTGACTATTGGTGACGGAACCGCCGAAGATACGAAACTTGTGTATAACGGAAATGCTAAAGACTTTTATGCAGGATTAGATGATTCTGCTGATACTTTTGTGGTAGGTACAGGATCTACTGTAGGTACAAACGGTATTCTAACTCTAGACGACGATTCGGTTACGATTGGTGATGGAGCCGCCGCCGACACTAAATTGGTCTATGATGGCAACGCGAAAGATTTTTACGTTGGATTAGACGACTCTGCCGATAAGCTTGTAGTTGGCGTGGGTTCTACGGTAGGCACTAATTCGATATTAACTCTTGATGATGATTCAGTAACTGTTGGAGATGGAGCCGCTGCTGACACAAAACTAGTTTTTGATGGAAATGCTCAAGATTATTATGTTGGACTGGACGATAGTGAAGATGATTTAGTAATCGGTCTTGGCTCGACGGTCGGAACAACCCCTGCAATATCAATTGATGAAAATCAGGTGGCTACTTTTACAAAAACCGCCATTCCATCAACTCTTACGGACACTTCTAACACAGGTAGTGTCACATTAGATTTTAGAGCTAATCAGAATTTTGTTCTTACGTTAACAGGAAATGTCACGTTAGCTAATCCCACTACAGAAACAGCAGGTCAATCTGGAATTATGGTTTTTATTCAAGACGGAACTGGATCTCGGACTTTGTCTCTCGGAACTGACTATGAAACTGCTGGTGGAGCGGGTATTACACTAAGCACTGCGGCAAGCGCGGTAGATGTAGTCCCGTATTTTGTTAAGGCTTCCGGATCTATTCAACTTGGCGCACCACAGAAGGCATTTAGTTAATGGTTGGTAATGCGGCATCTTTCTTTATGGCTGCGAGTGATGCAGCCTCGTTTGATTCCACTCTTATTGGAAACAGCGTTTGGTTTGACGGCAGTGCTGATTTTTTAAGTCGCAGCGGCCCACTTTCGTCCAATAATAAATATGTGGGTGCTTTTTGGTTTCAAAAAACCTCTCATCACACTGGTAACCAAGGCTTTATGATGTTGGGTGCCTCGGGCGGTGCTAATACAACGGGAGCTTGGATGAGTGGGAACAATCTTTATTGGACATGCAATAATACAAACGTAAGGTCGGTTGGAGTTTTTCGAGACAATGTATGGTATCATATGATCCAGAGTTGGGATTTATCACAAACAGACTCAAGCACTGCGGGGTCTCAAGGGTCAAAATTAAAAGTATTTATTAATGGTGTGGAGTTTACAGACTACGACCAAAGTTACGGCGGTATTAGTTCTACGACAGGAACTACATTTACTAGTGAGTCTAACCAGATAGTCGGTGAAACGGCTGGTGGTTATATGCACGGGTATATGGCCCAGTGCGTAATGCTTGATGGGCAATCTATTCAAGGTGATGATGTATCTGTATCAGATTTTCTTGACACTTACACATTTGGAACTAATGGTTCACAATTTGGCCCTAAAGCTAATGCAGATATAGCGGCGTTGGCAAATACTGCTGGCGGCAACTCTTTTTGTTTAGATTTTGCAGATAGCTCAGATTACGGTAAGGACATTAGTGGGCTTGGCAAACACTTGACTGTAAGCGGAACTATGGCAACCTCGCAACAGTCAACTAATACACCTAGTAATGCCTATGCGACAATGGATGTCTTAAAATTAAATGGATTAGACAACTCAACTCTTACCATTGCTGAAGGAAATTTGAGAGTCACGGGCGCTAGTGGCTCTGATGGAGGATGGATTAGCACATTACCTCTCTCCACTAGTGGTACAACGGAATTCCAGTCAACGTGGAATGATGGTGATGGCTGTGTTGGGATTTGCTGCTATGACAATCTAGTGTCTACGGCTGGTTCTTCTGCGTATGCAACTCCGTCAAACAATGTTGTCGCTGGCGCGGGAGGAAATTACAATGCAAGCTATATGTATCAAGAGGATGGACGCGTAAGAATAGGCACTTCCAGTGGTCTGAGCTTCCTTACTCAAGGTGATGCTACATCAACTAATGATGTTGTTACCGTCCGGTATAATGCAGATGATGACGAAATAACATTTCTAATTAACAATGTCCAACAAGGAAGTGCTGTCTCTACTACCGCTGGGCTAACCTATTATGCCTTTTGTTGTCGGTATAATGATTATGACATCACCATGCACTTTGAAGAAGGAAAATTCCCACATACGATTGGATCAGGGAACAAAACTATAAGTTCCTCGAATTTAAGTGCACCGAGTAACCAAGGAATAGACTCTTTTAATGCTGTGAAATACACCGGAAATGGTACTGCAATAGGAAGCGGTGGTTTAGGCGTTACTGGAACAGGTTTCCAGCCAGATTTCGTATGGCTAAAGAACCGCGATCAAACAGACAGCCACGCTTGGTACGATGCTATTCGCGGGGTCACTAAACAAATTGAATCTGACACCACTGCGGTCCAAAGCACGGAATCTGAAGGATTAACAGCATTTGGCTCTGATGGTTTTACGGTTGGTAATCTAAATGAAGTTAATACCAATACAGAAGATTTTATCGCTTGGCAGTGGAAAGGACAAAACGGAACCACATCCATAAGTGACGATTCCCCACCCAGTCTTGCTTCTACGGTAAGTGTGTCTGCTGCAAACCACTTTAGTATAGTTTCTTTTACAGGAAATACGACTGGTTCAGTACAGACAATTGGTCATGGTTTGTCTGGGCCTCCAGAAATGATAATTGTAAAAAACTTAGCGCAAGCAAGTTCAAACTGGGCGATCTACCATAAAGCAAACGCAGCTACAAATTACATTTTATTTAGTAGTGCGGCTACTAATGCAAATACGAATTATTTTGCTGACACAGAACCCACTACTTCAGCACCTTTTGTTTTTTCGGTTGGTACTGGTACACCTGACACAAACGGAAATAGTCAAGCAATGATTGCGTACTGCTTCCGTTCAATATTCGGCGTGTGTCGTGTAGGCCATTATTTTGGAAACGGCAACGCAGACGGTCAATATGTCCAAACTGGTTTTAGACCTAAATTTGTCATGGCAAAATGGTCAACTGGCGGCAGCTTGTCAGGCGAAAACTGGATTACAAAGGACACTACGAGACAACCATTTAACGAAAACAACCTGAAAGATTTATTCCCGAACGCAAACAATGTTGAAGCTCCCGGATCAACACACGGCATCGATATTTTAGCAAATGGTTTTAAAATGCGCGGAACTGGTGGCGCTAATAATGTGCTGAACGCCACTTATATCTATCTCGCAATAGCAGATATCGCGGGTAATGACACATTGCCTCCGATATATGGCAGATAGTTTAGAATAGGAGAAGAAAAATGTGGGCAAGAATTGAAGACGGTAAAATTGTGCAAACAATTTCTTCCCCAAAATCCGTTATAGTAAACAACATTCATTATCCAGCGGCAATTTTTGGATCTGCTTGGACAAATGAAGAAAGAAAAGCAATAGGGATTATTCCTTTTGAATATTCTGGCTCTCATGGAGACGATAGATTTTATACAAATTCGGAGTCAACTCCCGTTGTGGGTTCGGATAAAGTTGTTATTACAAAATCAAAATCTGCTCGTTCAGTTTCTGATGTTAAAAAAGATTTAAAAGAGCAAGTTAATCGCATTTTAAAAGGTTATTTAGATCAAACTGATTGGGTGGTTGTAAGAAAGGCAGAAACAGGCAAAGACGCTCCTGCTGATGTTGCAAAATGGCGCACAGACCTAAGAGAAAAAGCTGCCGCTCTTGAAACTTCTATTGATAGCAAATCAAACATTGCAGGCCTTGAAACTATTACAGCTTTTACACAAGAAATGGCAAATGCTGGTAAAACAGCTTCGGAATTTGATGATTGGCCCCAATTGAGCTCTTGATAAATGTCCACAGTAAAAGATGTTGAAGCAAAACTCAATACTCATGAAGCTGTTTGTGCTGAAAGGTGGAAAGAAACTATTGAAAGAATCAAACGCCTTGAGATGATCCTTATAGGCTCTGCGGGTGCTTTGATAGTTTTGATGGCAGGAATGTTATGGAAAATGTAGATCATGGAAGGTTCTATAGATATAAGACTCATTGTGACATTGACTGGAATGTTGGTGAGTGTAGCAGGTGCGGCAGCTGTTGCAAAAATGCAATTAAAAATAATTAATGAGCAGCTAAAGGATATCGAATCTAGATTACGTGTGATGGATAAACGAGTAGACCATACAGAATTAACGGGACAAAGAGTAGATGTTCTTTCTAATATGCTGTCTCCAGAAAGAAGAGAAGTTCTCCACAGGTCTTTAGCAAACATGGAAGCAAGAATACAAAATATAGAGAATGAAGTTTCTGGTCTAAGAAGTATGCACAATGGAAAACATCCGGAGGTTCATTCTAAATAATGCCCCTTGTAAAAGTACAGTTTAAACCAGGAGTAAACCGTGAAACAACTGCTTACGGAGCAGAAGGACAGTGGTTTGATTCTGATTTAATACGATTTCGTAGTGGCCGACCTGAGAAAATGGGTGGTTGGACTCGATTAAGTAGCAGCACTATTCAAGGAGTAGGAAGGTCTCTTCATACTTGGGCCTCTTTAGATAATTCTAAATTCATGGGCCTTGGTACAGAAACAAAATTCTATATAGAAGAAGGTGGTGGTTACAATGATGTTACCCCTATACGGGCCACAACTGCTCTTGGCACTAATCCTTTCAAGACCGGAGCTTCTGGGAGTTCTGTTATAACGGTTACGGCTCCGGGACATGGTGCAGTAAGTGGTGATTTTGTCACCTTTACTGGAGGCACCACTACTGATGGTATCTCTGCGGCTCAATTAAACGCAGAACACGAACTCACAATAATAGATTCTAACAGCTATACAATAACAGTTACTGGGACGGCCTCTTCTGGGAATACGTCTGGTGGTGGTTCTTCTGTAGTGGCTTCGTACCAAATCAATACAGGTTTGAACACAGTAGTTACAGGAAATGGTTTTGGAGCAGGAACATGGGGTGGTTGGACGACTGATTATACTCAGACTACGTTAAATGATAGTGGCGGGATCAGTGATTCCGATACTTCCTTCACCCTGACAAGTGCAGCAGATTTTGAAACAGCGTCTACTACTACTGGAGAAAATCTCACAGAATTAAGCACAACTATAACTGTGGCAAGTGCAAGTGGGTTTCCCAGTAAAGGAACTATCAAAATAGGAAGTGAAAATATACGTTATGGAAGTATCTCTGGCAACACATTTGGTAATTTAACTCGTGGAGATGATGGAACTACCGCAGCAAGTTCGTCTAGTGGTGCGACGGTTACTTTTATTGGCCTGATGCTTATTGAGGATGAGTTGATCCAATATACGGGTAAGTCTTCAAACACTATCAATGCGGGTGTGGTACGGGGCGCAAGAGGAACCACTGCTGCGGCACATGCTGACGGGGTTGATGTAAAAGAAGCTAATGATTTTGTTGCTTGGGACGGTACAGCTGCCACTAGCGCGGAAGTAGGTTCCAATATCCGATTATGGTCACAGGATAATTGGGGTGAAGACCTTATTTTTAATGTGTACGATGGCGCTCCTTTTTATTGGGACAAAACGTTAGGTCTTGGGAACAGGGCTTCTACTTTTGCTTCTCAGTCTGGTGCTTCAGAAGCCCCTACCATTACTCGAAGAATCATGGTTTCGGGTGCAGATAGACATGTGGTTTGTTTTGGTTGTAATGCTCAAGGAGAAACCGAACAAGATCTATTGATGGTTCGTTGGTCTAATCAAGAAGACCCCTTTAATTGGAAACCTTCTGTTACTAATTCTGCAGGGTTTCAAAGAATTTCTTCAGGTTCTGAGATTGTTGCTGCTCAAAAAACACGGCAGGAGATCTTAATTTGGACCGATGTGAATCTTCATGCTATGCGATTTGTTGGTGGAGAGTTTACATTTGGGTTTTCACTTCTTGCTAGCAATACTTCATTAATTGGGCCAAATGCAGTTGTGACTGTTGGAGATCGAGTTTACTGGATGGATCGAGAAAATTTCTATGTATATTCAGGGCGTATAGAAACGATACCTTGTACAGTTTTACGATATGTTTTTGATGATCTTAATTTTGAACAAAGCCACAAGTGTTTTGCTGCATCAAATAAAATGTTCGACGAAGTTTTGTGGTTTTATCCGAGCGCTGATTCTACTGAAATAGATAGATATGTGAAATATTGTGCTATTGAGGGAACCTGGGATATTGGTACTCTTTCAAGAACTGCTTGGGTAGATTATGGTATACATGAAAACCCAAGAGCATGCGGTCAGGCTAGTGGAACTAATTTTGTATATATCCATGAAAGCGGCGATGACGATGACGGTTCTCCCATGACGGCATATATTGAATCAGGTGATTTTGATTTAGGTGATGGTGAACAGTTTATGTTTTTGAGTCGACTTATTCCGGATATATCTATAACAAGTAGTGATGCAGAAGCTTCTGTGGATTATGTATTAAAAACTCGAAATTTCCCTGGAGACACCCTTACAACTAATTCAACAAATGCAGTTTCTTCTACAACTCAACAAAATTTCTTGAGAGGGCGTTCTCGACAGGCTGCTCTTCGTATTGAAAGTAACACTACAGACATTACTTGGACTTTGGGTGATTTGCGGTTAGAAATGCGCCCTGATGGGAGGCGGTGATGGGGCGTTTATTAGACCACAGTTTTCCAGACGCTACTACTGAGTATGACCCAACAGCCACTCAACGGTTTTATCGAGACATAGAGATGGCTTTAACTAAAGTAGAGTTTCCTACAAGAGTAGAAGGTGTTGATGAGAATCAGGCAATAACGTGGTTTTTTGGATAAATGGCTACTTTTTATAAAAATGCAAAAGTAGATCTCACTACTACAGATGTGACCACGTTATACACAGCACCTGCCGCAACGACAGCTGTGTTTAAATCTATTTTAGTTGCGGATGATAGCGGGAGTACTTCTACAATCACATTAACATTAACTGATGCTGCTTCAGCAGTGTTTGTTTTGTATAATGTGAAAGCAACTTCTGCAAACACTACGATAGACTTGTTAACACAACCGTTGGTTCTTCAAGAATCAGAAATTTTAAAGGTGACAGCAGGAAACGCAAATAGATTACATGTGGTAGGAAGTTATCTTGAAGTATCTTAACTACAGTATCTTTTTGTCTAAAAAGAAGGTATAAGAGATCATGGCTATGTACAGAAACCCCCAAGCTGCGGCAGAAATATTGAATGCGGCAGGAAGCCCAGAGCAAACAGAGATAGCCAATCGAATTATGACTGAGGGCTTGCCTCAAGCACTGGCGAATATGACTGGGCAACCTATACCTGGAGCTGGGCCACAGATGGCACAGCAGATGCCTCCTTCACCTTCTAATGATCCTGTACGAAGAGCATTTGAGTCCGGAGAGGCTAAAGAATCTAGCCCTGAAACGCAAAGGGGTGACTGGCTTTTAAGAAATATAGATGATCCTGTTCCTTGGAACCCAGAACTTACTTGGGGTGAATATTTAAATAGATTAGAAGAAAATTCAGGGCGTGATGCCGTTAATGCTGTAATTGATGAAGAATTGAAAACTGAAGTAGAAGACAAGAGACCGGAAGATACTCAACGCATACCACCGCCACCGCCCGTTGGCCAATCGCCTATGGGCCAACAAGTGATGGCTCCTGTAGACCAACAGGGGATCATAGCAGCAGCGAACGGCGGGTTGGTAAGTAGGTTGGCTACGTTTGCTCAAGGAGGGCTTAATGAGGCTCCTATGGCTCCCGCAGAGGGTTCGGGCGTAGTAGACCCTAATCAGTTTATGGAAATTATTTCAGGGTTGACCGAGGAATCTGGAATTCCTCAAGACCAGATAGATGCTGTAGCAGATGTGGCCACAGAAACCACTGGTGGGCCAGACGCTGTTCTAGATACTGGGATTATGCAGAATGTTGAAGCCCAAGAGGCCACTGCAAATGATTTATCTGGGATTGGTGGTTTAGTTAATTTAAATACTCAATTACAAGAAGCTGGAGAAGAACCATTAGTACACGTGACTCCAGGAGAAATGGTTGTTCCTCTTGAAGCACTTCAAGAAAAAGATAAACAAATGCTTTTTTCTGCTCTGGAATCTGCCGGAGTGGACCCTCTTCGTTATATAGTGGGTAATGACAATAATGTAGTGAACGAACTAACTGGACTTCCGGCTTTTTTCTTCAAAAGTGTTGGAAGATTTTTTGGCAAAGTTGGTAAAACTATTGGAAAAGTCGCGAAAAAAGTCGGTTCAGCTATTGGAAGTGCCGCGAAAAAAGTTGGAGGGTTTTTAAAGAAAAACGCAGGAACTATTCTTGGTATAGCAGGGGCCATGACTGGAAATCCATGGCTTGCGGCCCTTGGTTCGGGGATTGGTTCATTAATTGAAGGAAAACCAATAAGTAGTGCATTGTTGTCAGCTGGAATGAGTTTTGCTGGTACTAAATGGGTTGGTCCTTGGATTGGTGAAAAAATATCTTCGGTAGCACCAAATATTGGCCTCCCCGAGATGAATCTCCCAACAGGTGATTTTTTAGCTCAACGCGGAACTGGTGCTATAGGCAGAGCAACTGCAGAGGGAGTTGCTCACAACCTAGCGACTCAAAATGCTACTGCAGCGGCAGCAGATGCTGCTCTTACAGGAATGCAAAGGTTAGGTGAACAAGGTACAATTGAGCTTGCGCAAAATGCTGCTCTGGCTAGTCTTAAAAATGCAGCAATGCAGGGAGGAACTTATATTCCACAAGCTACTGCAGAAGCAATGAGCAAAACTATCGGCTCTCAAGTTGCTCAGCAAGCAATTAGTGGAGGTATAAAATCCGCTGCTGAGGCAACTGTTCCCAGTTACTTAGGAAGTGCTCTTTCTAGTGCCGCAGGTGGTGCGGCTGGTAGTGGGTTTATTTCTCAAGCCTTGGCTACAACTCCTGCTCAAATTGCAGGTGGTATGGCAAGCTCATATCTGCAAAAAGCAGCAACTCCGTATGTACAAGCAACTTACGATTCAATGACGGGGGGCGGAGTTCCAGCTGCTGATGAACAAGCTGTTATTGATGCATTTAATCGACAGTACAACTTTGTTCCCACCGCTGACCAGTTGTATCAGTTCTACACAACTGAGTACGTGCCAAATCAACAAGTGAATATTCAAACAGCTCTTGGTGGAACTCCTGGGTACTCAAATACCAACATTCCTGCAGGTCTTAACATTACAGGCGGATCTATTCCTGGTGGTGGTATTATTGCTGCCGCAGGAGGAGGCTATATAAATGGGGTTGGGGGACCAAAATCAGATTCAAATCTAGCACGATTATCTGATGGTGAGTTTGTTATGACTGAACAAGCCGTTCGTGGTGCTGGAGAAGGAAATAGAATGGCCGGAGCCAGACGAATGTACGATCTTATGGAGGCTCTTGAAGGGAGGGCCGCATAATGGCAACTGAAACAACAATCGTCCGCGAAGCTCCGTTTCTTGAGGAGCAGCGAACAAAACTTCTTAAAAGTGCGGAAGGTCTTACAGAAGCTCCGATCACACTACCAAGGCAACAATTAGCTCCTTTTTCGGAGAGGACTACTCAAGCATTTGATACCGCAGCAGCGGGGCTTGGCGCTTTTCAGCCTTTTCTAACTTCAGCAGGGGCACAATTAACAGGAGCAGAAGGCCAATTTGCTGGAGCAAAAGGCATCACAGATGCTTTAGCTGCAAGAACTCCCGCTCGTTTAGAAGAGGCTAGGCAAGCAGCACTTCTTGGAGCGGGGGATATTACTCCGCGAATAGAGGCGTTTCAGAATCCGTTTCAACAGCAAGTTATTGATGCATTCAACCAAGAGGCTCAACGACAATCCGCTATAGCACGACAACGTGCTGCTGATCAAGCTGTTCGTTCGGGAGCTTTCGGTGGTTCTGGTGCAGCGTTACAACAAGCTGAACTTGAACGAAACCTCGCTGATGTAACCCAAAGAAACACAGCGAATTTACTTGCTCAAAATTATCAACAGGCTCTAGGAGCAGCAGAACGTGAGGCAGCACGAACTGCACAGTTACCAGGACAATTGACCGGGATTGAACAGCTTCAGTATCAATTACCAATGACAGTGGCAGAAGGACAACGAGGTCTTAGTACAATGTATAGTGGTCTTGGAAGTTTAGCACAACAACTTCCAGCACAAGACGTTGCACTTTTGAGTCAAATCGGCGCTCAACAACAGCAGCAAGCTCAAAGGGCGTTGGACCTTGAACGTCAAAATATTCTGCAGCAAACTTACGAGCCTTATCAGCGTATAGGCTACATGAGTGATATATTGAAGGGTCAACCAAGTCTTCAGTCAACATTGCAACAAAGCACTGATCCGCGAACTAATCCATTGTCTCAGGCTCTTGGTGCGGGTATTAGTTTAGCAGGAATATTTGGACCACAAGGCTTTGGTTCTGGGTATCTATTCGGAAATCCTGGACTAGCTGGTTCGGCTCTTGGTGCTGCGAGGTAAGTAAATGGCAATAGATCCTTTACAGCGGCGGATGTTTCAGGTTCCTGGAATAAGACCCGGTGATGTAGCGGGGGGCATCTATGATCTTGCAAATATGGGCAATGCACAGTCTTCCGTACAATCTATGCCTGTTGCGGCTCAACCGCTTCAAGTTGCGGCTCAACCGCTTCAAGTTGCGGCTCAACCGCTTCAAGTTGCGGCTCAACCGCTTCAAGTTGCGACAGCGACTTCAAAGGGGCCAGTTACTACATCACCACCGATAATTGCTTCCGGGCAACCGCAACTTGATTTCCAGCAGTCGTATAATCAAGCAACCGCTCAGATCGATGCAGCACGGGAAAATCAAGTACCACAATCTGAAATCGCGGCACTTTTAGAAGCACGGAGCCAAATCGTTTTGGCGGCAGAAAATGCTGGTCAACCCTTGGACATAAAAGGTGATGATGACGAAAGAGTAGCCGAAGCGACTGACTCTATCCTTACGGCTGCGGATAAGGCGCAGGGCGCAAAAATAGCCGAAAGTCCAGGAACTTCTGACGCTGACGCAAATGCAGCAAAAACCAACGCGACTAATCTAGCGCAAACTCTTCTTAATGCTGATAAAGACCCGGACATGAAGGCTCTTTTAACAGCACTTGGTCCATCTGAAATTAACTACGATAACTGGAAAAAACAATCTAAAGAACTTTTAGGAATACCGGAAGAAGAAGACGATGTTCCTGATTGGGCTGCGCCTATGTTCCTATTCGGGCTGAACCTGATGAAAGGTCCAGTCAGTAGTAAAACTCAAGGGCAGACGGGTCTTGGCGGATTTCTAAGTGATCTTGGCGCGGCGGGAGAAAAAGGTTTTTCGGTTTTTGCTGCTGAACGCGCTCGAAAATCAAAACAACGCGCCCAAATTGCTTCTGTAGCTATGCAGCTTCAAGGCGCAGATGCTGCTCGTAAAAAACTGGCTGTTGATGCATATAGAATTGCTTCTGCTTCAAGGCTTAATTTAACAAAAGCTGTCGGTAATGCGTACAATGACTCGATCAACAGGGTAATTAAACTTGTCCCTGATGGTCAAGAAGAAAAACGAGTTTTAGGCATAGCCGCTTATGGGCAACAATACCGTGAAATGAAAAATGCGGGAGTAACAGATAGACAGCTTCTGCTCCCCGGTACGCAACAGTTGTTAGAGTCTTATGCCGCAAATCAAATGGGCATTACTAAGACTCCTGTGAAATTAGACAGTATGAAGTTTGGCGGTATTGACCTGAATTTTTCTCGCTCAGATCTAGAGTCAGCTCGCGCCGAATTCAATGAAACTAACCCGAAAAATAAAATTGGAACGTTGACAGAGTTCCTTTCAAAGATCATTACAAAAGACCCGGTCGTGCAAAAATATCAGCCACTTGTGATAGGGCAACGTGCTGATGATGTTACAAGTGAAACGTTTAATTATGTGAATACTGACGGAGATAAAGTAACCGAGGTTCGTATTGTAAATAAGGCGGCTAGAGAACAGTGGTTTGCAGACAATCCTGCTCCTCCTGCGAATGCCTCAAAAGCTGAAAAAGATGCTTATGCAGCAAAAGTAAAAGCTGCGACTCCGACTTGGCAATTTACTACTGAAAACCGACTCGCTGATCAGCCCAACCTTACTGAGCGTTCTTTTGTAAATAAAGATGGCACTGAAACTAAGTTCTATATTAACGAAGCTGCGTATGGCGCACGCCGGAGATCTGATCCTAATTTGACTCTAGAAAGTGTGCTCCTCAACCCTAATAAATATCCTAAAATTATGGGTGGTAAAGTTAAAGACTTCTCTAAACTACAGCCAAATCTAGAAAATATTCTTGTTTATGACGGGGGCTTGAAACGAACTTTTGTTCTTGACAAAAACGCTGCCGGACGAGCACTCGCTGAAGGCAAAATTAAACCAGGAGAAGGTCGAGAAAGACTTGTAGAACTAGGCCTCGGGCGGTTTATAGGAGCAGGTGTGCCTGTAAAACCAAACGAAAAGATTCAAATAATGAAAGTGGTGAAGGGCATACCCACTGTCACTACGGTAGAAGCGGCAAATGCAGGGCAAGCTCTAGAGGCGTTCACAAGTAAGTCAGATGCTAAAGATTGGAATACACGGCAAACTTCCTTGATCACACTGAACACTACTGCTTTTGAAATTGATAAACTTCTTAGAGAAAGAGGATTGGGTGTTACTTCAAGCCTGACAGATATTGCGGGCAGCGCACTCACTCTTTCAAAAATCGCAGGTAGCGTATTTAATAATACGACGGCTAGAAATTCTAGGACGGCGATGCTCGCCGCACAGAACACTACAGATGAAACGAGAGGTCTTTTACAAAAAGCATTTAATGAAAATATTTGGAAAGATGTAGTCAAAAATAAAGAACAGCGCGGTGCTGTTAAATCAATGTTTATTAACCTTGCCTTTTCGTTAGCAAGCTCGAGAGAAGGCGGGAAACTCACTGACAATGACGTTAAGAATGCTCTTGAAACTCTTGGTTGGGATGGTGCAAAATGGACATTAACTCCAGGACAGGTTACAGAGCGATTAAAAGTTGCTACTCGAACAGCAAATGATCAATATATCAATGATGCTTTGAACAGGATAAATGAACCTGCAGAAAAAGAAAAATATCTAAAATCTCAAGATGAAGGTGAACCTGACTTTGTTGAAAAATTGTTGCAACAAAGAGCGCGAGTTATTAAAGGTGTGATGCACGATCGTTATCACGCAAATCCTAAGGCACCTCTTCGATATGACAGGGCATTCCCAGAAGAAGAAACGGGTGGTGGAGTTGATGGTACGCGACGCTTATTGCCGGTAGATCAAAGTTTTAAATTAGACATTCCAGTTGATAATCGTGGCGCATTTTCTTCTCAAGTAGACACTGTTCGAATGCCCAACACTCTCAGAACTATTCATAGGGAAGTGCTTTTCCCAGAAGGCAAGTATATTCCTGTATCAAGTGTCAAGGATTTATCAACTAGAATAAGATCACCTAAAACAGCGAGCCGCCTCAAAGCTCTTGGTTTGTCAGAAAATGCGGCGACAGATGTAGTTAATCGATATTTGAAGTTTTATAACGAAAACAAAAACCTGTTTGTGACGCCCCAGTAAGGAAGTAACATGGCAGATTTATTCGCACCAGTTACTAGAGAAGAGCTGTTCCCTGAAAGTGGTCCTCCCACAGCGGATGTTGTAGAAGAAACCGGACCCGGAACAGATATTAATGCTGAACTTCAACAATTATTAGAAAGGGGCGAAGACCCTCGAGGTATTTTTAAACAAAAGCAAGGACTGCTCGGGAAGTCCGATGTATTCAGTTATGAAACTGAACAATCCTTTTCTCCGAGAGTTCGTGAATTCGTTCGAAAATATTATGGCCCAGCAGAAATTCAATACGATCCTGAAGCAGGAGCTATTTCTAATTTTTTCACTCGGATGTTTGGCTCTTTCCCTACTGAAGAAGAAAAACAACAAATAGCAAGGGCGCAAGTTCTTCGCGATCGAGGCTCTATTTCAGCGGACGCAAAATACAAACGCGCAATAAACGAACTTTTTAGGGGAGCACCCACTTCAGCTGATGTGCGCGGAGATCTCCCTGAAGGGTTTGATGATCCTGAGTCAGAAAACTTTATCCCTCCTTACTTACGAAAATTTGCTAAAGTAGGGCGATTGATTGAGCTTCCTAAGTTTGAAGCAAAAGTTGTTCTCCGTGACTACGGTGTAGTCCAAGGTACAAAAGAAGATCAAAAAACAATAGAAAAAGCAAGAACGGCTTCAAATTCAGTAAATCAATTAGAAGGAATTACTCCCGGATTAGCTAAACATACTCTTGGTCCAATACTGGCTGAATCTTTCAACAAACGATATGGCGAAGGAACTACTACGGCAGAGGAGTTAAATCTTCGACAAATAACTTTTGAAGGAAGTCCAAAACTCGTTTACACTCACCCCGAAACTAACCAACCCACTATGTTTGATCCATTAAAACTGGAACTTGCAGATGTTATGGAACTTGCTCCAGAACTCATGGTTATTGGTGGTGATATTTTGGGGATGATCGGTGGTGCTGTCGTGGGGGGAGCAGTTGGCCCAAAAACTGCTATTGGTGGGAGTGTGGCTGGCGGTGCTTACGGAGCTTATTATGGACGCATGCTTTCACTAAGAACAGCTCTACGAGATAATGGTTTTAAAGTAGATGAGCGTCTTGGAGGTTTTGTTAAAAAAGGCTTTAATGACGAAAAAGGTAATCCGCTCGTGATCCAAGAGGAAGATTTGCATCTAAAGGCAATGCCCGATGCACTATTTTCTGTAGCGGGAAATATTGGAGCACGTGCAATCTTTAAGCTAGGCCGACTAGCTCTATATGGCACCATGGGTGCTGATGCTATGAAAGGTGGGTTGACAGTAGAGCAGTTTGAACGAGCAGTGGACAATTTCAGGAGAACTAATCTTGGTGAAACTGCTGCTGTTTCTGGTCAAAAAGCCCCTACAAGTGTTGTTCTTCAAAAAACAGGTGAGGATTTAATTGAGCGCTCGCGTGTTAGCGGTCTAGGTGCGGAAGACGCTAGAAATATGTTTGAAGAAGGTCAGGCGTTTCTAAGGCAAGCTGAAGTTTTACGCACTGCAGAGCAGGGCACAGCCGCTGAATCAGCCCGAGTAGGATTACGCGAAGAAGTTGTTAAACGAGGTGAGGGAGAAGCCGCAGTTGACGCGCCTCTGGTTGCTGGAGCACAACCTGAAAATGTAGCCTCCGCCGTAGAAAAAGGAATGCCTATAAAAGCGCAAACAGAAGTCAACAAACAAGTAGACGAGTTGATCGAGGCAAACCGTACTTCAATTGATGAATTGGAAAAGACTACAGCTCCCGGAACTGTTGATGCTGCGGCTGAACTAGGTGAGAGTTTTGTAGCCAAGGGCAACGCAATAATGGGCACTCCTGATGGGTTCACTGGAATCTATGGAGTATTCAATCAACTTCAGCGAGCGTTGGCTAGGCAAGGTCAAGCTGGGATCCCCACTCGGCCATTTGAAGTTGGGTCTTTGTTAAAAGAAGTAGATAAATTACAAAGTCGTTCGGCTGCTGTTAGTGGTGCATTTTCTAGAGACTTTTTATCTCAATGGAATGCTACGGTGCGTCGCGTACAAACAAAAGCAGGGGAAAAATCTGGACAGATTAATCTAAACTATGGGCAAATGAAAGACTTGATTTTGTCCATTCGCTCGGAACTTGGCGGCAATTTATCCCAACCGCAAAGAAAAGCGTATAGTGACTTGCTGGGAAAAATGGAAGCTAAACAGCTCGAAGGTTTAAGAATAGTTGATGAAGCAAATGCTGCTCGCGGTGTTAATACAAATTATGGTGGAAAAACTATAAACGGAAAATATTATCCAGGTCAACAAGAAATAGCAGATAACCAACTCAAACAATTAGCTTCGATTTGGCAACGGGGCATGACCCAAGGACTAGAGGAAGGAACTTACGGGAAAATTGCTAATAAACTATTTGCTCCAAATGCTGACCTAGATATGGTTGGCAATATTATGGCTACTATGCGTCCGGGGAAAAACCAGCTAGAGCTAATGCGTAACACTTTGCTTTATCGTTACAAGCAAGCGATGCAGGGTGCCGCAAGAGGCGAAGTGGGTGAAGGGGTAGACCTTGCTGGGCGAAGGGTTCGTATTGGCGTAGACGCAGATGACCTTACTGTTGTAAGAGCAGATCAAGCTGCGCATAGTAAATTCATGAGTGAAAATGAAACATGGATCAACACCTTATTTAAGAAGGGTGAATTTGATAAACTTGGCGAAGAAATGACTAATGTCGCAAAACAGCAAGCTGATCTAAGAGGCATAGAAAAATTTCAGGATCGTCTTCGTGTATCGTTAGGGGGTAATGTTACTTTAACCGATGATTTAGGAAGAGCCGTTGTAAATGAACCAAACAAATTAATGGACGAAATTTATAAGTTGGGCGTTGCAGAAAGAGTTCCTGCGTTCATGGATATGTACAAGGCTCTTAAGTTTTTACCAAAGGAAGAACGCTATTTAGCAAGAGAGCAGATTCGTGGGCTTCTTTTTAGAAAATTGTTAAACCCTGAAGATACGATGGCAGCGACAAGAGACGACGCATTTGACGCTTTGAATGCCAGCACACTCGCTTCAAGAGAACTAAAAGATAATTCAAAAATTTATGATATGGCTTTCGGTAAAAAACATCGCGAGGCTTTAGAAACTATTTTTAGAGATATTGGAACTTTGTCAAGAACTGAACAAGGGGGTGGTGCTTGGCAGGTTCTCAAAAAATCTCCAACACAACTTCCCCTCGCAGCGTTGAAGGTTTATGTAGGTGTGTTAAACCGTCGAGCAAGAGCTTTGACCCAAGGGCAAAAATATCTTGGAGATAAACTTCATACAAAGTTTAGGGAAGCCCTAGTGGATCCTGACAAAGCACTCGCTCTTGTAAAAGGTCGAAATATCAGCCAAAAATCAAAACTATTGACAGGATTGTTAGGACAAGTTCTTGGTATTGAACTTGGCGAAGCAGTTGATGCTGTTCAAACATTTGGGATAGATTTTCAACCTGAGTTCACAGGAATACCTGAGTCGAGTTTAGTAGAAGAGGGACTTCGTTGATGCTTAGATATTTCACAGAGGCTTTAAGGTAGTGAAATGGGTGATTCTCATTATTATGGCTGGGAATTTTTCTCCTCTTGAACATGACGCAATTGAGATAAAAGGATATAGTGGAAACTCATTGCATTTTCAAAATCTAGAAGAGTGTCGATTACATGTGAAACAAAACTACATTTCACTTTCTTTATTTGCACTGCAACAGTTTCCTGGGAAAAAAGTAGATACCATAGCTTGTTTTGAAAAAACAGAGATTTAGAATGTTACGATATTTTACAAAAGAAGAACTTGAATGCCCCTCGGGAAACATCGTTCAACTTGCTGAGGGCTTCGGTGAAAAATTAGACGACCTACGAAATTTACTCGATAGGCCAATGAGCCTTACGAGTGCGTGCCGAACGACTGCCCATATCAATTGGCTACTGGAACGGGGCTATCCCGCTTCCGCAAATAGTTTTCATTTGATTGATAACCCTAAATATGGAACGGATACTTGTGCAGTAGATGTTGCTATTCCGGACAGCCAGTATCGAAAAGAACTGATTTCTATAGCTCTTGAAGAAGGGTGGACTATTGGTGTGGCAAAAAGTTTTTTACATATTGACAGAAGGTCTGATTACACAGATCTTCCGCAAATAGCATACGTTTATTAAAGCAACCATTCACGATAGTCTTCACCAAGAACCTGTGTTGCTAGATTAATTTTACTTCTCAGCGATTTCAGTATTTTTTCATCGACTGTTTTTGGAGTAATCAAATCTATATAAGTCACTTTATTTGTTTGTCCTATACGGTGCGCTCGGTCTTCTGACTGAAGCCTTGTTTCAAGATCATACCCGTTTGAGTAATATATCACAGTATTTGCTTCGGTTAGTGTTAAACCAAAGCCACCTGTTCGTGGTTGACCAACAAAGAACCTCAGGGACGAGTCAGGATCCTGAAAAGAATCTACTATAGCGGGTCTATCCGCTGCAGGAGTTTCTCCGTAGTACGAGGCCACAGAGTCCTCTCCATGGGCTTTAGATATATGTGAAACGATACCTCGAATATCATGCTGAAAATTTGCCCAGATAATGCATTTACCTTCTATTTCATCAAGAGTGCTTAATAACTCTTTCATTCGATTATTTGGTATCTCAATTTGTTCTTTAGAATCAGTTGTTGTGAACCCACAAATAACCTGTTGAAGTCGCAATATTTGTGTGATCACTGAATTAGTTGTGATGAATTCGGCTTCGTCTAACTGAGCAATGGCATAATTTTTCAGTTCGTTGTATATTCTATTCTGCTCAGGAGTAAGTTCCACTTCTCTTGTTGTATAGACTTTATCGGGAAGGTCAATACAATCTTTTTTCAAAACCCTAAAAGAGAATGGACTGAGTAAACCTTGTAGTTCATCTAAATTTCTGTAGCCAACAATTTGTTGAAAACTGTGCGTAGCTACAGAACGTTTCTGTAATACAGCAAAATGGTTTCTATAGGAAAAGTAAGAAGTGAACCCAAGTAAGTCTTCGCTCAAGAAAGCACATTGGCTGTATAAATCAAGAGGAGATTTAGTTACGGGGAATCCTGTTAAGATCCTTCGGTAACTAGACATTTTTCCAAGTTTTACTGTAGCCTTAGTTCGCCTTGCTGACGCATTTTTTATAGTGGTGCTTTCATCAATAGCAAATAAGGGCTGATGACCTAGTAAAAACTTTTCTGCAAAGCCGACGCCTTTTTTGGTACTGAACGCTTCAACATTTATAATAAAAAAGACTAAGTCGTTTGTTGGTTCAAACAAGCTGACTAGTTGATCTTTCTCTTCTTTATTTGGGTTTGGCGACCAGCATACAATACGGTGCTGGATATGATCAGGGAGGTGCTTTGGGATTTCTACATTTGCCCAGTTTTTATATACTCCTTTCGGAGCGACAATCACTGCTGAGTCTATATGTCCATAGTCATATAAAATAGCGATGTTGTCAATCAACACTTTTGATTTGCCTGTACCCATTTCCATGAAGTAGGCAAACTCAAGTTTGTCCCAACTAGCACCTAACGCCGCACGTTGGTGTTCAAACGGTTCCGTTTTAAAGCGATATTTATTTTTCATCTTTCTAATCTTTCTGAGTTAATATAAGTTTACCCGTTCCTATATAGGAAATAAAATACTATTTCCTCTCACCGAAAATGAGTATTGAGGGCAAGTTGAGTGATATGCCAATAAGGACCAATATGAACTTTCACGTTTCAGTTCAATAGTTTGAATAATTTATTATTGGCATATTGCCTATTGGTTCCCGGGAGATAAAAAATACCTAGCCTTCATGAACCCTATATATAATAATAGCCTATAATAAAGTAGAAAGGAGAATGATTTGTCAGTTTACGTTGTTCAGGAAGTTCCTGGTAGGAACATCCTTGGAGCAAGAGCATACGGTGATTTAAAGGTGCTTTTGCCCCCAAACACAAATATCGTTCTCAGCCCTGCCCCTACAGTTAGAAGATTGAAGGAGGGCTTAAAAAACTATAAGTCTTCTGACTTTTTGCTTTTGATGGGTGATCCGGCAGTTATTGGGTTAGCCTGTGCAATAGCTTCTGAAATTAACGTAGGGAAATATTCTATTCTCAAATGGGATCGTATAGAAAAAGATTATTATCCTGTAGAGATAGACTTAAATCCAGCTTTCACTAAGGAGGCCGTTTGATGAGCGAAGTATCAAGAGAAGAAATTCTTGGTTTCTTTGAAGAGACTCCAAAAGAGTTTGAAAATAACGCGCTTGGAAAAGTAAGTGCTTTATCAAATCAGGTTATAGATCTTGATAAAGAAATAACTTCAATGGAAGCTGATTTAAAAACAATGAAGGAAAAACGGCGACAGCTCACTGAAGATCTTATCCCGGCTGTTATGACGGAACACGGTGTCGCTGAAGTTACGTTAGCAAACGGAGGAAAAGTCTCAGTTAAAAAGTTTTATAGCTGTACTATTCCTTCAGATAAAACAGAAAAAGCCTTTGACTGGCTAAGAGAAAACGGCCATGAGGGGTTAATTAAGCACCGTATTACGGTTGATTTTACCCGCGATAAAGACGATCAAGCCCTGAGAGTTAAAAGGGAGCTTGAAGATAAAGGTCTTTATCCAGGTGATAAGGAATGGGTAGAACCTTCAACTCTCCGAGGTTTTGCACGAGAGCAAATTGAATCAGGGGGATTAGTACCGCCTGACGATTGCTTTAATTTATTCATAGGAGAGCGAGCTACTATTAAATAAGGAGAATAGAATGGCGAATCAAGTTGCGAAAAAAGAGGACGCTCCTCTTGCCATTTCTAATGAAGACCTGTTTGAATACGCAGGGTCAGGCGTTGAAGATTTAGGAACAGACGATCTTGCAATCCCTTTCATCAATATCATTCAAAGCAATTCCCCCCAGTTAAATAAACGTGAGGGAAAGCATATTGAAGGTTCTGAAGTTGGGATGCTTTTCAACACTGTTACAAATGAGTTGTTTGATGGAGAAACAGGTGTCTGGGTTATTCCCTGTGCTTATCAAAGAACGCTTGTTGAGTGGGTTCCGCGTGACCAAGAAGGCGGGTTTGTAGCAAGCCACGATCCGGATAGCGGTATTCTTGCTCAAACTACTAAAAATGAACGGGGACAGGATATCCTTGAGAACGGAAACTACTTAGCAAACACCGCTGC